>Ga0209611_10000626_pt1 | contig 54777 bp, 48 predicted proteins | sample S1TSphgellanicum_3_FD_187693 | JGI IMG/M metagenome (GOLD analysis project Ga0209611, IMG submission 187693) | Host-associated microbial communities from peat moss isolated from Minnesota, USA - S1T2_Fc - Sphagnum magellanicum MG (SPAdes) (version 2) | ecosystem: Host-associated > Plants > Peat... | reverse complement strand
GCCAGAAGAGAGGGAAAAAGAAAAGAGAAGGAAAAAAAAAAAAAAAAAAAAAAAAACACCAGATTTCTATATTTAGTTTGAAGTGTGTAGCCATAAATATATTAGGTTGATTAAAGATTTGTACTTCATATCTGAGTCTATATAGCCATATTTGGCTAATTCTTCCTAGGGATGATTGCCATTTTTCATTGTCTTCATACGGATGATTGCCATTTAGTCTACATAATAAAATTCCTTTAAAAAAATATTTAAAATTTATTTAAATAAATTTATTTATAATAATAATAAAACTGTCCGCCTGGCCGTATGGCAGGTGCCAGGGACTTGGGAGGGCAGACAAGCAAGCTCCAAGATATTTGGAACTGATCCGACCAATCACAACGAACGATTTTTCAATTCCAAGTTCCCACCATTTAAGCGACAAAACATAGCGTAATCATTAAAATTTAAAAACCCAAAAATTAAAATCAATTTATTATTATTATTATTATTAAAAACTTGATTTGGAAGATCCCCGTGGCCGCGGCCCCTCTCTGACATGATCAAGTAAGGACAGTCAGGCCGGGGAACCGATTTCCCCGTGGTCAGAATCAACGAGCACCGTGGATGAACGATCGGACGGTAACTAGTTGCAGCCCATCTGGAGCCGGGACGCGGCGGCCCGTGGTGGAAAGAGGACCGGTCCGCCACATCGCCTCCCCACGGCCTCCCCCCCGGCCCCCCGCGTTCTTCCCACAACTGGGCCTCCATGGCCGTCCTTTGAAGAGAACGTCGTCGACTGTTTGTCGCATCACACGCACTGTGTGTCGTGTGCGCTATATGGCGTCGCGTCCTCGTATGTTTGCACAATCGTAATCGCAATCATCGTCGTCCTCGTCCTCGCGCAGTGCAGCGAGTGTGAGAGATCTAACCCAAAAAGAAAAACATGAACATAACACCCAACAAACATTTGTAGTCAAAACAGCATTTTTTCTTGTACAGGAAAGGTATTTTGGTTAGGAGGGTTTTTTTTTGGGTCAAGAATTCCTCGAAAGGGAAGGAAGAACTAGAACCGGAACAACAACAAGACTAATTTGACGAAGTTTTTTTTTGTATGGGTGTTGGAGTTTTGTTGTCTCTAGTGTTGGGAATTCTTCTTGCATCTTGGAATTGTTGTTGAAGCGGGAGAAGATCGTGTGACATAGGGTAGGGATCATCATCATCATCATCATCATCATCATCATCATCATCATCTTCTTCTTCTATTTCTCTTTCTTTCTTTGTCGGTGTGTGGTTTCTGTCGAGATCTATGCAGATGCTGGTGCTGTCTTCTTCTGTTTGAATTTTATTTTATTTTATTTCCTCGTGATGAAAGCAAGTGATCCTCCTGCCATTGGAAGCTTTTCTGCACTTACTGGTGCGAGCTTTGAAATTTTTTTGCATGCAAGGTACATTTGCGTAGTACTATTCCGAGTTTGTTTCCATTCTCTTGTCAACTACTAACTACTGTAGTTTCCTTTGAACATCAAGCTGCTGCTGCTGATTTTCTCACGTGATGTCGTGCGGCTGCAAGCTCTGGTTGTTGAAGAATTGGTTTGTTGACTGGTGTACTGCTGCTTGCAGGCACGGATTACTCTTGGTTCTGAAAGTTCTGTAGGCTGTGAAGGAGGAGGAGAGTCCATGGGGATCTCGGTCAATTCTCCTCCCTTACCCGGCGCAATGCTTACAGTGCCGGAAGCCGTAGTGTACAGTAGTAGTAATGGCGTTGCAAATACAGCAGCAGTGAGGAGTAATGGTGATCACAAGAACGAGTCTGACGATACGCGCTTACCACCCGGCGCATTGCTCACAGTGCCGGAATCCGTAATGTACAATAGTAGTAATGGCGTTGCAGTGATGAGTAATGGTGAGCACAACAAGAACGAGTCTGACGGAACGCAGGAATCAGGTTTGCACAAGAAAGTATCGATGGAAGAATCCAAGTCAGGAGGCGACGCATCAGCGGACGAGGACGGAGAGAGTAGCAGCTCCGACGAGTATGACGAGGAGAAGCAGGAATGGGAAATTGCGGAGATCTCAGTTGACGCTGTGGACCAGAGAGATATGGGCACGGCGGATGACTGGATACGGCGGCATCCGGAGCTGGTTCGTCTTACGGGTCGCCACCCCTTCAACTGCGAAGCTCCTTTGCCTGTCCTCATGCAGGTATGATGATCATCATGAATCCCTCAGTAGCAAACAGCAACTGCAGAATGGTAAGAAACCCTTTGCAAGAAGAAGAAGATCATAGTGACATTGAAGGAGAATCCAATGAGACAATGCAAAGTAAAGAAAGAGGGAGGAGCGTTAGTAAGGCAATGGTTTAGGGTTTAGGGTTTAGTTCACACTGATTGAGAAAGATCCTGGGGATGGCTGGCTGGCAGGCAGGCTACATCACACCCACTTCTCTGCATTATGTGAGGAACCATGGGTATGTTCCACGGGCAAAGTGGGATGAGTGGAGATTGGAGATCACAGGGCTTGTCAAGAGGCCCACCATCTTCACAATGCAACAGATCCTGGACCTTTTCCCACCCCGGGAGCTTCCAGTGACACTTGTGTGTGCAGGCAATCGGAGGAAAGAGGAAAATATGGTGAAGCAGTCCATTGGCTTCAATTGGGGTCCTTCGGCTGTCAGCACCTCTGTTTGGCAGGGTGCTCGCCTCTGTGATGTACTCCGCTGCTGCGGTATTCTGTCCAAGAAGAAAGGGGCTCTTTATGTCTGCTTTGAGGGTGGAGAAATATTGCCAGGTATCACTGCAAGTTGCTTCTTCTCAGGTTAATGAGTGAATTCTCACAGAATTCTCAAAATTCAGCTGAGGATCTTTATTGTTGTACAGCTGATCCAGCCAATGCAGCTTGAAATCTAAAGAAGCCACAGATGTCAAAACCACAGAGTTTGAGCAAGGGTTGTTTGTGCAGGTGGTGGAGGATCACGCTATGGCACAAGCCTCCGAGTGGAGACTGCCATGGATGAGTCATGTGAGGTGATTTTGGCATATCAGCAGAATGGGAAGCTGTTGGAGCCTGACCATGGCTTCCCAATTCGCATACTAATTCCTGGCTACATTGGTGGGAGGATGGTGAAATGGTTGACGAAAATTGAAGTCACAGAGAAGGAATCTGGGAATTACTACCATTTCCATGACAATCGTGTGCTTCCCTCTCATGTTGATGCTGAGCTCGCCAAGGCTGAGGGTGTGTTTCTCATCCATGTGTTCTCACATTGCTTCTCTCTTCCTGTTTCACCATTCCTGTCTCAACAGACTTCTGCTGGTCACAGACCTCCAAGAGTGTGGTATCCCTAGAGTTAAAGAAAGGACTCATCAGATTTGTCAAGTTCTAATATGCTGTCAGGTTGTACTATGTGACTTACCCCAAACATTGAAAGAATTCTTTATCCTTTCAACTGTAGTTTTCTTTTTTGTTGTTGAAGGTTCACTTTTCTCAATAAGGTTCATGTTGGTTCTGGCAGGTTGGTGGTATCGACCTGATTACATTATCAATGAGCTCAATGTCAACTCTGTCATCACCTCCCCAGCTCATGATGAAATGCTGCCAATCAATTTGTCAAGTGTTCATGAGCCCTATCTCCTCAAGGGTTATGCCTACTCTGGTATTGGCAATCTGCTTCAAGATAGAGGCATACAGATCTTGATTATCTTAAGGAAGGAATTTTAAATGATGACCTTTGGATAATTTGGAGTCAATGAGCATTTGAAATGTGATCTGGAGCATCTGGTCTGAGATTATTTGCCTTGTTTTGATCCAGGTGGAGGGAGAAAAGTGATAAGAGTGGAGATTTCTTTGAATGATGGCGAGTCATGGAGATTGTGCAAAGTTACTCACCCATCACCTTGTACCAAGTATGGGAAGTACTGGTGTTGGAATCTCTGGGAGGTTGAAGTGGATCTCATTGAGCTTCTGCAAGCTAAAGAGATTGTTGTGCGTGCATGGGATTTTGCCATGAACACACAGCCTCAGAAAATCACATGGAATTTAATGGTGAGTTCAGCATGTTGTTCAGCCAACTACCTCCTATTCTTCACAACAGTTTTTATGAAAAGATTTTATCGGCAGCAGATTTCTTAAAGGACAGATATTGTTGTGTGTGTGATGGCAGGGAATGATGAACAATTGTTGGTACAGAGTGAAAGTAGGGGCTTGCAAGCATAAGGATGGTGGCATTGCTCTGACCTTTGAGCATCCCATACTTGCGGGTAACCAAGCTGGTGGCTGGATGGCAAAAAAGCAAATTGACGAAGTCACCCAACCTGCACTCAGCAAGACTGTGAGCACACCTATACTCGGGAATGCAAATGTGCGCCAAATACAAATGAAGGAAGTGCGGAAACACAGCAAACCAGAATCAGTGTGGATTGTTGTTCACAACAAAGTGTATGATTGCACCAAGTTTGTACCAGATCATCCAGGTGGCACTGATAGCATTCTTATCAATGGAGGCTTAGATTCAACAGAAGAGTTTGATGCTATCCATTCAGACAAAGCTAAAGCCATGCTTGAGGAGTACTACATTGGGGATTTAGCAGTCTCCGCATCAGATAATGTCGAGGACTCTGACAGTGAGGAGGAGGAGGAGGAGGAGGAGAAGGAAGATGGGCCTGCTATTGTGTCACCATCAGGAATGTCAATTGCCCTCAATCCCAAACTAAGGCAACCTTTTGTACTAATTGAGAAGGAAATCCTGAGTCATGATGTCCGCAGGTATCTTGCTGCATCTTCACTTTGCCTGTTCATTTCATGGAAGTGTGCGGTGCCAGGACTTGCCTTAAAACCTGTTACAAACTTGTATTCTGCTGTGCACATGGCAGGTTGAGATTCGGACTCCAAAGTGAGAATCATGTGTTGGGACTACCTTGTGGCAAGCACATCTTTCTCAGTGCCAATGTCGATGGAAAGTTTTGCATGAGAGCCTACACTCCCACCAGCAATGACAGTGATGTTGGGTTCTTCGAACTGGTTATCAAAATCTACTACAAGGATGTACATCCCAAGTTTCCACTCGGAGGGTTTTTCTCACAGTTCTTGGACAGACTTAAGATTGGTGATACAATTGATGTGAAGGGACCTGTGGGGCACATTCACTACCTTGGCAGAGGAAACTTGAACATTCATGGTGTGTCCAGATTTATAAAAAGAATGAGCATGCTAGCTGGTAAGCTCATACAGAAATTTACCCACAAAAATACTTGCCATTGCTAGGATGAGTCATTTTAGAACACCTTCATGGATTTTATGAAGTTATCTGAATTTTGTACTGTTAATCATATCCTAGTATATTGAGTTGTAATGAATATGAGGGATGTTTTATTACAGGTGGAACTGGGATTACACCCATGTATCAAGTCATCCGGGCTGTCCTGAGTGATCCTGAAGACACCACGGAAATCTCTTTGTTGTATGCCAATCGCACTGAAGATGATATAATGCTTAGAGACCAGCTGGATGCTTGGCAAGCCAAGCACAAAAATTTCAAGGTGTGGTATACACTGAGTGGCACACCGAAGGAAGGATGGCAGTATAGCCAAGGCTACATCAATGAGGAGATGGTGCGAGCCCACTTGCCACAAGGTGACTCTGAGACTGTAGCTCTCTTGTGTGGTCCTCCAGCCCTCATAGAGTCAGCATGCCTCCCCAACTTATTCAAGCTCAACTATGATGAATCCTGTTGCCTACAATTTTGAAACCTATGTAATTGGAACACTTGCACCAGATCTCCAAATTATTGTTTTTGTGGCCATAGCTTAATTGGAGTCTCCACCAGATATATATGAGGGATTGTACCACAATTGATTGGTTCAACAAATTGCAGAGCATTGCTGCAACAGAGTAGTGTTTAATTGTACATTATCCTTTGAGGTGTAGTCACACCAAGATATGTAGATACAGGAATCTACCAAAGGTGGATAGCTGGTAAACAAGTAGGTAGATCTTGACTTAAGAGGTGTACTGTTTACAAAGGCCATGAGCATTTCCAAAATCGATTTGAACATTTCCAAGCTCTCTCAGCTGTTTGAGACTTTGATCAACTGCAAAGCTCAAATGAAGACAGAAAAGACCACAATGCAGTTTCCTCCTTAAGGTAGGTTCCACAAGCTTTTCTCAAGTGTTTGCTATTCATTAGAGGCTATTGATTACTTAGCATTGGTATTCATAATATGGGTGATGGTCAGTTTTATTGGGGAACAAATTTGTTTGATGCACTTTGTTGTGATTTACAAATTTGGTGTGGAATTGTGTGTGCAGGTTTCTTGGAACATCTTGATTTGGAAATACTTCCTGTGGCTTTTGCTGGTTTGTACACCAGACCTGTGATGGAGCTATTTGGAACGTGAGTTGATGGTGTGGATGATATCAAAGCCCTGATGAGATTTCAGCAGTACAGACACCTTGGATGTGTGATTATGGAGTTTACAGAAGGCAACAGGTACTCTAAAGGAGTGTGGAAGACACTCTGTGGAGGAAGAAGCTGCCTTGTGTGGTGATTTAATATCTCCCCAAGAGGGTCCTAAAGTTTGTCTGAATTGTTTTTGCAGCTCAACTCACCTCTAATTGTACTAATCTCTTTTGGCCAGAAACTTGTTCACCCACCAGCCTGAAAAGGGAAATAATGAATTCTTCAAGCATTGTATGAATCCTTTTGGGAGAGGGATTTGTTAGCTTATTATTGCCAGAACTAGCAGGTTGCCAATTAGGCATTTGATAATACAGAGTATGTAAAAAAGGCATAACTTTGACAAGCAAAGTTCACAATTAAATCTCTCACAGAGTTGTTTAACTCTACAGATTGGCAAGAGCACCTGTATCTATGTGATGACATTGCCTGTAGAAACAAAAAATAAGGATTTTGCAACAGGAGAACAAATGTACTGTATGTTAGAACAAGAACTTGAGAAGAATATATCAAAGTTAAAATCTATTAGAGCAATGGCACATCTGTTTGGAACAATTGTGCACCAAAAACTCTCCAATAAACTCTAGAAGAATTCTTTGTTCCCACAATACTATAGCATTATAGTATCCATCACTTATAGTAATCACTGCAGAGCGATGATGTAGACACTAGAAAATGTACACACCGCAAAATTCTCAGCGGCAATTTAACTGTAACAGTATGGGATTTGATTCCACATTTTTGAATTTAATGAACAATCTAGCACTGCAAGCTTCTGGCACTGTGAATTTGAATCATTGAATCTCCCTGAGAGATTGTGCTGTACCACTGCAACCTTGATTTCATTTTCCCTCAGAGGTTGTTGCACTGCAACACTGCAACCTGGGTTCCATTTTCCCTCAGAGGTTGTTGCACTGTAATACTGCAACCTTGGTTCAGTGCAAATAGCAGAATCTGAACCTGCACGCAATTTGCAATCAGGCAACAAGAAAGAAGGTAGGGCAACTAGCTACACACTGAATCCATTCCCATTTCCACTGGATCAATCAAAAGCTTGTCCCCAATCAGACCAAAAATAAAAACCATGTGCAAACAATGCAGCTAAAACTGGCTGCCATCCCCCCACAGAATTGTCAGAGGTGGCAATCCCAGGATCAACAGTTCACTTCATAAGCACTCAATAATCTTGGTCCAGCACAAGTTAGGAACGAGGCTGAATCTAGCCAATGGTTAAAAATCTTGCACACATTGTTGACTCAAATCTTTTTGGTGATAGCTCAAGCAGCTAAAAGAAAATCAATGTGGAGCGAATACTTTGAAAAACAAGTCTTCATAGCATACCCATTCAGTCTCATTCAGATGATTTGAGGATTCCAACTCTAAAAAGAAGCTGAGTTGAGGAAGCTAATCTTGCAAGATGTAGCTGCCTTCTCATGGACATCAGATCATGGACACACATTATCTCAGAAAAGGAACTAGTAGTATGCCAATGGGACTCAGACCCACCAAATCCATGAGCATACATGCAACATTCATGCTCTCCTAGTTCCAGATTTGTGCAATTGTCCAATTCTGTTTGTGAGTCTTGCATGGTACTGTTTTCAACTATCCCTGCAAATTAAAAATCAAAAAGCTGGGGCAAAAGATGAAGTTCCGCACCTCGAAAACAATCTAGGGGCCTGCAAGTGTGACATATTCAGCAGTGATGTTGCCTTTAAGCTTGGTGTTGACAATGAAGTGGCGTGGGTGTTGCCGTAGAAGATTTGAGAGTCCTGCCCATGGCCGGCTGTTCCCCTTCCCATCAATACTAGTTAAGCTTCCTTCATCTGTACCCACAAGCTTCCGAACCTTTTGTGGCACATTGCGGCCATGATAAAGCTCCAACAGCTCTGAGTGGAGCTTGGACATAGGCAACCATTCACCTGGTACACAAAGGTCTTGTAAGACTCTTGCCACAACACCTAGAATCTCTCTCTCCTCTAGTTGCTCCAGTGTCGTCTCAGATTCTGCCTCCATTCTCCTGACATCCCTGTGATGCTCAAATTGGTGCGGTTGCATTTGCAGAGTGCTGCTTCCAACTGCCATCAAGGCCTCGCCATCCTGCATCATATTCCATGGCAATGCCGCTGCTGCCGCCTTCTTCTCTCTGAAACCACCACCAACCTCATTCTTGGCCTGTCCTCTCATCTTCTTGGCAGGAGGCTGAGGGCCTCCTTCGTCTCCTTGTCGACTCCGCTTTGATGCGCCAGTAGCGTCCTTTCTAGAATTTGCAGGTTTCTTGCGAGAAAGCCCTGTCGCTGGCAAGGTCAGCGCAGCAGGTGCAGACAGAGCAGTCACGGCCCTTACAATCTTCCTGGCCGGCAAAAGAAAATAGAACTTCTTCTCACCGATTTGCAGAAGGTCCTGGGAGTCGAGCTTGACGGGACCATTTCCCGGCAGATGGAGTACTCCTTCAACATAGCACCCGTTCTTTCCCACTACTTCAAGCACGAACCTACGCCTATCGAAATCGTAGAAGATACGGGCATGCTGCCGCGAGATGTTCATTCCACCCCCCAACCCCGCCAGGTCCACATCCACCAACGTTTTCTTGCTGTTCCTTCCCAGCACAATCGAATACGTTTGCATGTAGTACTCAAAATCCTCGCCCTGCAGCTTCGCAAACCCTGCTACAAACTCCGCCATGACGATAGATAGGTCCACCCTCTCTCTCTCTCTCTCTCTCTCTCTCTCTCGCTCTCTCACACACACACACACACAAAATGGTCCAAAAAAATCGATTTCTGCACAAAAACAAAACAAACGAAATCTTTCCAAATCGTCCTGTGTCCTACTTCTTTTCCCTGCCTCTTTCCTCCGCTCCTATTCCCTACCTATCTCTTCAAAAAACCTAACGCATAATCCGACAAATCACAAAAACAAAACCTCTCTTGCTCGCTCTTTAAAGCACTAACATGCTTGACGACATAGTTTTCAAATCACAAAAGAAATCACCAGGACACCGCCATTTCATTTCAACTCCGCCGCTTGCTTGCTCGCTCGCTCGCTCACTCCAGAGCCGGAAATCAAGAGCACGCACGCGCCCTCTCTCAAAGAAATTCATCAACAAGAACAACAAGAAAGAAGAAGACTACTACTAAGTTACTGTCTTTCTATTTCTCTCTGTACTTACAGGGATCTCCCCCCGTGTTCTCCTACGTTCCCATCAAAACACAGCCTTCTATGTGCCTGGAGGTTCCTGTACTCATGGGTTCTCTCTCGCATAAGGCATTGGTCCCAAACTCTGGTAGGTATGCTTTGGAGTCCCTTTACAAGCTATAACTTAGTTTACAACTAGTGTTGCTTGTGTTGTTGTCAAGCACAATTTTCTTCTTACAACTAGTGTTGCTTGTGTTGTTGTCAAGCACAATTTTCTTCTTACACCACATCCCCAGCAGTGCTCAGTATGCTAGTTAGTTCTCAGTAGTATGCTGCTACCTTGGGTAGCAAACATATTTCTCACATCCAAGTTTAGTTATCTTCCTATTTAGGTACTTCTTTTTTTGGCAACCCCACCCATAAAACTAAAACTGGGACTGCAAATAGGTGGGAGACTGTTAATCGTAAACCACCTGGCCCACCAATCAGAAACAGGGAGCAGCGGTTACATAATATTTGCTACACTCTTCTCTGGCAAGTGCAAAGCTTTACTGTGTGTGCCTTTTGCCAGCCTCAACAAATTGTGCAAAACTGCTGGGCCGAAACTCTCTTGTGGTGAGAGCCACACCAGCATGTTTTGACTTCTCCTCATCCAAATTTTAACATGCATGGTCACATACCGAGCACCTCTAGAGATATTAACCAGATTTACTTCTCAAAAATGTTGAAATTTTCCCCAAAAAAATCAAAGATAAAAACATTTGTCAAGGAAAAATAATGAATCTTTAGGAATATTTTCTTAGTTGAAAGGAAAATTTCAAAGTTGATTAATTATTTGAGAGACATGCATCAAATTGTTGAGATAATACGACATCACTAATTACCACATCCCAAAAAATAATGTTAAATGTTTGCTCTTCCCCACCAATAAAGAGTAAATATGGGACAATATACATTGATCAAGCTTATAAAGTCGTTACAACCAGCCAATCAATAGCAGTTGATGCTTAGCCAATCACTATGGTTGGCCAATTGAAAAGAAGAAATTTTTTTGAAGGGCTTTTGACATGCATATATCATGAACGAATTTACAAGAGCTAAGCCTATTTTCACACCCTTATGGTGGTGACTAAATCCAAAATTTACAATACAAACCATTATATTCCAACTACGAAAAGCCATTCTAATACCCCCCAATCCATGAGCATGGGTACCCATGTTAAATGATTATCACTCTTTAAAAGAACCTTTGACCCCAATTTTAACATTTTAAATAATTTTGGTAGGTTCTTTGGATGCGGGTTTGAGTTCAATTTTTTCAAATGTCTAAAGTTACAACTCAAACTTTCGCATTTTTTTGCAAATTCTTAATCTTTAGGTTTAGTCCAAAAACCAATTACAAACCCATGCACACATTACACACTCCCCAAGACTAGAGATTATGCAAGTACGGAGTTCACAACAAATTAAAACTAAGAATTGTGTGAGTATGGCGATTTACAACAAATTCAAACCAATCACTTACTTTTAGAGTTGAGCTTGCTTAGTAACTATTTTAAAAGATTCAACTTGCCTACTACCCAAAGAACATGGATTGAAGAGCTTTTTGTTTCATGGTGTTGATTTTGATTCCAATCTTGTAAAAAAAGACTAATTCTATGGTCTAATTCTTGTGTCAATTTCACCCAATAGGTTTGCATTTACGTTTGAATAAAAAAAAACATGAACTTGAACCCCTCAAGTTTAACACTCCAAACTAGGGAACCTACGAATATTAATATGTTATCTATTGTAACACATTATTATTCAAAATTTAATAACGTTCACACCATGTAGGTTTGGAAATGACAAAACTACCTCACTACACATGTACACATCAAGGGTTTCCTTGCAATATGAAGAATGCAACCCAATTTTTTTATAATTTCTTTTTAATATTTTGATTGAAATTTTTCATGATGAAAACATTCAGAAATCAATAATTCTTACATTGTAGGTCTAAAAATTAGGAAGTTTGCAAAGTCATGGAGGGTTTTTTGTAATAATACCAAAAACACAACTAAACCCCCTTGATTTAAGAGATGAAAAGAATTCCAAGGTTATAAATTGTCCTAGCTATTCATTTTACCAAAAATTTCCAAATATCCAAGTAAGTTTTAATTAGATTTTCAAAAATCAATAACTAATTCATAAGGATTTTGCTAGTTTTTTATAAGCTACCTTTTAGGCAAAATAGGTTTTCAAAAAAATTAAGAATCAACTAGTACCATGCATGGGTTGTGGGGAAAGTTATCATGAATCTAAACATATGTAAATCGCAATGTTATATGTAGGTGTATGTAGATGTAAGATCCGTCACACTTTTAAAGAATAAGCATGACATGCCTCCTCCTTTATAATAAGGATATTCATAGATCTAAAGTATGCCTTCCAAAACTATGCCTTCCAAATACATGTTGATTTTTTTCTTTTAGTCCTTTATGAAATTGAAAAAGATGAATTGTTGGTTCAAGCTTGTTACAAATTTTATGATTGTTATTATTTGGTTTAAGCTTTGTAAGAATCATGGATTTAATTTTGGGTTTGGTTTAAAGATTTTTTTTATTTTTGTAATTTTTGTATTGAGGTTGGTAGGTTAGACCTAGATGAACTATATGGACATTTTGTATATTTTTTCATTTGTAGTTGAATGCAACCTTTTAAAATTATGGAAGAAATTTGTTAAGACTATAAATAGGATTTTGATGGTCTTTTTTTTTTGTGTCATTGAGGTTGAAGCCTTGACCTTTTATGGATAATAGGGGAATAGGACCTTGTGAAGTTTTTAAACATATTTCATTGGGGTTTTCTATCATATTGATTGATATTTTGATGATTATTGTGAAGTAGTAATCTAGGCAAAATACATTAAGGTCTTCAAAAGTTGTAATCACAAATATTATTTTGCATGTTTTAATTTTTTTTTGAAGTGCACTTTCACAAATGAAATTATTCTTGGGAATTTGAAATATTGAGTTAATCATTTCTGAAAAAATAATTAATAGATGATGAGAATTTTTAAATGTCATTCATCAAATGTGTCAATAAACCATGAATGGATTGTGATTTTTTAAAATTTAAAATAACCATCTTGAAATGAAAGAATAACATATATATGAAAGGGCATTGTGTTTTTTTCCATATAAGTTTTGTTCATGAACATGTCATGGAATTAAAAGTATGGGTGTTTTAACATCACCAAATGGTTCCAAATTATATGTGATATATATATATATATATATATACAACCATTTTACATCATGACGATTGGATCAAAATTAAAATGATTGTACATTGTTTTATATCTTGACCGTTTGTTTACATTTTCACAATTGGACTGCAATGGAACAATTTAAAATGTTTGCATAAAACTAAATGTCATAAAAAATACCTACAAATATTATTATTATTTTCAACATTTCAAATTAAAACTCAAGATGATAAATCAAATCTTTATGCAAATAAGAAATTAAACCAAAGGTTGAATGGATTTTTAGAACCTAATCAATGTAATCCATTGCTTTCATTATTGGATATTGAAAAAACTCCAATGGTGATACCCAAAAACCTACAACAAATTCCCATTGTTGTAAATCAAGGGCAACCAAATGATAGACCAATTTGCCCCTTTATCCTTATTTATTAGATGACAAGGTTAAAAACATAATAGCCACCTTATACAATTCATTATAGCATGTATTGCAAATAATGCCAAGATTGATGAAAATTGGAAAATGATCTTCCCTAAAATTTGAGGGCTTTGGCATTCCAATGGTATAATAAACAAGCCCATGGAACTTTTCCAAATTGGATCACTTTGAGGGATGGGTTTCTTGCCCAACTTGCGCCATTGGGATTTGTAAATAAGTCATCCAAACAATAACTAAAATCCAATTGGTTCAAGAAAATCCATTACTTCCTATGTTAAAAAATTGAAAATATATTAAGGAAATGGAATCACCACCATATCCAAAACCACATGCAAATGGGGTTGTATATTGAAAGATTCATTATGAGAAAAAGGGTGATTTGTAACTAACCTTGCAATTAAGTTTTTGAATTGCAATAACCATCTGTAACTTCATTACAACTCAGCGTATTTCTACATCATGAGTGTTGTCAAAAGAATTTCATGAATTACAAAAAACACAATTCATTGTATATGGAATTATATATGTATGTAACTCATGCAATTTAGTTACAACTATGTAGGAACAACTATTGTGCAACTCTAATGCAACCAATTTACAACTACTATTGTAATGTTTTGCTGATTTTTTTTCATCCATCCATCAATCAATGAACCCTATTGATTACGATTGCAACTCTTTTACAATTATGGGTGCGGTGGAAACACATTAATGGTTGCAACTAATTAGCAACTATGTGATAACTCACATTGACACAAGGTAATACATGTGTGTACTACAATGTACCTAATTTGTAAATGACAATTAAATGGCAATTAAATGGCAATTAAATAACTATTATGAAATAACTATTAAACAAGTTCATCCATTGATGAACCTAATGCTTATGTGATTTTTTATTCATCCATCGACAAACTAATGTTGCATGATTTTTCATTTGTCCATCAACAAACCTAATGCTTGCACTATTTTTCATTCATCCATTGACAAACAAAGTTTATTGATTTCCTTTGCAACTAAGTGTTTAATTATGAGTTCCAATGTAGTTGTATGGCAATTGATTTTAAAATTAAATTGGACAACTAAATTGCAACTTATAGTGCAAGTGTGCAAACCCTACACACACATTATCATCATCCAAACTATGATAAATAATGCATAATTACATCCATCACAATTTATAAACATGAAATGAATTTAAAATTATATGCACTAACATTCAATGTTGAAAAATGCATTACAAAAGCATTTCTTTTACATTATTAAAATATAATTTGACTGTAAATCTAAATATATTGCCCAAACTATTTATTAAAAAAATCTTCTATCTTAATAAAAGGTCATCACAAAGTTGATGAACCACAATAATCAAATATTGTCATCTAAAACACTATTTTTTATACATTAATGTTTTTTTGTTTTTAGTTGAAATGGAGTTTGAACCATAATTTTATTCATTCCATTTTGTCAACTTGAAATCTACCATATTATGATATTCAATGTCACATGTGAAATGAGATCAATAACATATACATAACATATTCATTTTGCAAAAGATATAGAGATGTCCATCTTTTCAACTTAAATAAAATTAATTTACAACTTCATAACATTGATATAAATTAAATGGTAATAAATTACATTTGCACACAATGGTGGTTTTCAAAATAAAATGCATCGTATATTTGGAATATTGAAGTTAAAATTCACCATACCTTTGTTGTTTTGGATTTTGTCTTCTTGCATGTATTGGTTTTGATTACTACGCAAAAGAATAACACATTCAGTGACATTGTTGTTAACAACCTAACCAAATATAGAACATCACATGTGCATGTTCTTTTATTCAAGACTATATTTTTCAAACAAAACCACCATTTTTTTTTTGAAAAAAACCTTAACTTGTATGCACAACTTTAATTCTAATGGATTCAAACATTATCAAAGTTCAACCCTCTAATACAAAAACAACAAAAATCATCATAAATACACAAAAACAACACGTGAGTTTGAACAAAGTGAATTTTATTTCAACTCCACCTACCTCAAAAATTCAAATGTTCAAACAAACAAATAAAAGCCACAACATGATTCTCATAAAATAAATCACCCCTCACAAATTCCTTTCATATAAATTACATTTCACAAATCAATTTTTTAAAATGAAAAATTTTCATTTCTTTCTAATGTATGCAAATAAACGTCTCACAAAACATAAATCACAAACTTTCAACCTCCAAAAACAAGAACAAGAACTTTCAACCTCCAAGAACAAGAACATTGAGAACTTTTAAGCTCCAAAAACAAAAACCTTCAACCTCTAAAATTTTTAAATAAACAAAAAACTTGTAATGTAACCTTTTAGCTTTATTTCTAAACTAGAAAAACAAAAAAAAACTTAGTTATCTAACACATGATATGATAATTGCATCACTAAAAGACTAAAAAATGCACAAAATGTTTAGAAAAAAATACATTTTCCTTTATAGTTCATCTTGAATTTCTTAACAATATGCATAGATGCATGAAGGGCATTGATGCAAAGGGGGTGATTTGCTAATTAATTACTATGTGTCATTTCTTAGGGGTTTCATCCAAATTTCATATTTTTAATTTTCAAATTCCAAGTTAAAATTTAATCGTATACTAATTGTTCACACTGGCTTGGCTAATTTGATTACTTTGGCTTCCATGTTGACTAGATGTTGGTTATTAGAAGGAAAAAAAATCTTATGTATTTCATCTTGAATTTTTTAAAAAATAGGTATAGGCCCATGATTGGCTTGAAGGAATCAACCCTTATCAATGAAGCAATAAGACATTTAGGGCTTAAACAGAAAATAAAGGAATTATATAAAGGAAAATCCATATGTACACCATAATTGAATTTGTATTACAATATACACATAGAGAAGGCATTTATGTTCAAATTCAATTAGGTTGTACTTATACCAACACCAAAAGTGAAGGCAAGTTGAGTTGTTGAAATGTTTTATATTATTTAAGAAGTATATTGGTCTTACAACCCTATTGAAAAAAATGGTGTAGTAGGAAGGAAGGAGATTATTGTTGATGTTCAAATATTTTGAGGTTTTGCACTTTCCAATATCAAAAATTGAAGTGAAGAAATTTTAAGATGATAATGTAAAACATGTGTCCCATTTTAACACTAATGAAAAGGCCAAAGCACTTGCAAGTGGTTGGATGGTGGTAGAAGCAAATGAACCAAGGTTAATGGAGTGGATGAGGTTCTTCTATGAATGATTAATTTTAAAACTACACATCTTACCAAGGCCATTTCATTGTTGAAAGCAATCATTGTTATCTATAATGGTTTGATGTGTAATTAAGTGGATTTTGTTCATAGAAAAATCTATGTAGAATTGACAATGGAAAAGAAGGTTACAAAAATGGGCTCATGCTTCTTTGTGGGCACTATAACCATTTCGTGATTATATAAGATTTTTTATATACGTTAAAAAAGAACAAGGGGAAGATAGTAATGTTGTTAATATTTCAAAAAAACACATTGGTTGTATTAAAAGTAACCATAATAAACTAAAACCAAAGGAGGTTTGAATGGTGAACATAAAGATGTTAAAAAATGAAGATATGACATTGAAGCCCTAGGATGATAAATTTGTAACTTTATTATATCAACTTCAAACATTATCACATGAAGTTGAGGACATTATGTTGGTAATACACAACATAATGTTACACTTAGGATTACCATGTAGTCCAGTTGGAGATCACCCAATAAATGAAAAAGGTAAGCATGTTGTGGACTTAAAAGCCCAAATTAGTAGGATTTTAGATGGAAAAGATTAAATTGTCAAAAGAGAGAACAATTGGTACAACGAATGAATATACTTTGACCCAATTGTAATGATAATTTGACAATACTAAAATATTACAACAATAGGAATATGGTTTGTTGGAAATTATGAACCAAAAAAAATGATGGAATTGAAAAGGGGTGAAAACATATTATAGGGGAGCTAAGATTGTTGTCACATTATATTGTTTTTCAAAGGTCCCATGTTTGAACTTCAACCATGTCATGTTTTTGCATATTATGGTATGTTAGAACCCAAAGAAGTCAAATGCAAAAAATAAAAAAATAAATTCACATGATGTGATGTTAAAATATATTTGTGCAGAAAAAATATATATCACATCTTACTTAAAAATGAAAATATTCAAAAAATGATTGAGATGATTTTTAATTTTTATGAAATTTGTAGTATCTATTAAATGTTGTGATTCCAAATGATTGGAATAAGTTTGTGAGTCATGTGAAGAGTTTGATAATTATCATATTACAAATGGTTTTTTTATGGTGATGAACATAAGTATGTGATAAATTAAAATTTTGAGAAACAATCACTTTCAAATGGAAGATGTCAAGAAATGTGAAATGGGCCATTTTTTACATTTTCATTTCAAACATTAATTAATTAATACCAAAACCTAGTGTAGTCTAAAAAAAAAGAACTCTATTATACTACATCATATACCATAGATATGTCCATTATTCCTTGAATTTAATCTTTGAAATTTATTTATTTTAAAAAGTTAAATATCATTAATTTTGTGAAAATTAAAATATAAAGTTCAAACACTAATAATGAAACCCAAAATTAAATGCAACACGTTATTGAAATGTATACTTTATGCACATGTCATGACACAATGCCAAAACATGGCATTTAAAACTACATTTACAATTACAAAATAGTCATAAATGCCATTAATTGCTAACATAGTCACAATCCTGACCACCATTGCAACTACAAAATATTATTTATATATTATATATCATATAAAATTTTGTATATAATATAATAATATAATTTATATGGTTATAATTTATCCATTTATATTAATATTTAAATAAAATTTCACATATAGATTTTACAAAATAATTATTCATTTAAATAATCTTGAATTATTTATATACAACCATATAAAAGTGGTTGTACCATATGAATGTCATATAGTCATTGTACATTCACTCAATCGACATACTCCAACATTCATTATAATTAATGTGATTAAACATTGGAGGGAACAAATTTAGATCCTTGGACCTATTCAAAATGGTTAAAAGCTTTTGTCATTCACCTAACACATTACATGTGAAATGATCTAGTCACATATAAGGTTTATCATGTTCTAATGTTTGAATGTAAATAAAAACACAAATTTTATTTTTTATTTTTTTCAATATTTACTGAAATGAAAATATGAATACGAATTATGGGTTTTATTGTTACTTTTTGTGAACTTGACAAGTAGATTGTAAGTAGATCTTCAAGATAATACATATTTTTATTTTATCTTGTTCACACCTTTATACATTTATATTTTTCAAAACCATTAATATGGAAATTTTCTATAATCAAATATATAGGATTTACATAAGAATAAAAAAAGTAACACATATATGAAAAATGTTTTAGATTTGATAAGAATCATTAATTGAACAAAAAAAACTTGAAATACAATAAGTAACAATCCTTTGCACATTATCACAATAATTCAATTCCCAATTCAATTAATTGCAAAATGCACTATACATCACTCATAAGGTTTAACTATTGATTGTTTAACATTTGATCCTAAATATGTAATAAAACATGGTTGAACATACAAAATAGTATTGAAAATTCATTCCAAAAAATAAGTTTATATTTACTTTTCCCAATATGTCACAATTTTTTTCAAGTAAACTCTATTATTTAAAAAAATAAATAGACTTAGGACAAATGCATAATATGAATTAACACTTATTTGTTTTAAATCCTACTACAAATAATTTATAATCATTTTTTAATGAAAGAAAAAAAAATCATTAATATGTCAATTTTTTTAATGATTTTAAAAACTAATTTAACAATATATCTTTGTTATAATGAACATGAGACAAGGGTGAGATCACAATTAAAGGAGCCAAAGGACTTGTTGATAGTCAATTTTTTATGTACCATGTCTACTTTGAAAATTTATCACATAGAACATTTAAATGATATAAATATACGATTTTTTACATTATGTTCATTTACTCATGAAGTTATCATCTTATGAATTTGAAATCATTTCATTGTGCTATGAAAGTCCTTTTGCATATGTAAAAGACTTGTTAATGGGTGTTGAAAACAGCAATAAATATGTACGTGTTTTTTGTTATTCAAATTTTCACCAAATGTTTTCAAATTTTGTATGAGCTTGAATATACTTCACAAGCAGTCGGCCATGTGCCTAATCATTTAAAAATATTTTTACATGATTGTATTGAAACATTTTTACATGATTGGTTAAAATGGTTTCAAACGTGCTTAATGATTAAAATAGTTCATAATTTATCATCATGGTTAAAAAAAAGTTGTACATTTGATTCTAATGTAAAGCATGATGTAAAAAAATCAATTATTTACTATGTTTTGGATCATATATAGTCTCAAATTTGATATCTAGTCATTATCCAACTTGAAAAGTTATTTTTAAAAATGCATTATTAACTAATACAAGAAGACCACATGTGCAATTTAGTCCTTGAAAAGGACTTAGACCTTGCCATGAGTGACTCCTTTTATTATGATTGCACCCACAAAGATATTATATGATAATATTGTTTTTTTGACTAAAAGAGCTAATATAATAAATCATGATGCATAATTTATTACAACAATTTTTAATGTGAATGAACATGAAAATGACATGAAAAAATCAATAAAATTATAATTTATAAACATTAAAATGTAATTAAAATTTTCCTACCTATTTTATAAGAAAATTTAAAAGTATGTCGTTGAATTATCCTACTACATTGATTTAAGATTTTAATATTGACTTGTTAAAAAAATCACAATCAATAATGTTACAAAGTTTTATGGACAAATATGATTTAAAACTTACTTATAGAGAAAATACAATTGTTTGTGATACATAAATAAATCATGTGTGGATTATGGAATACCAAATGTTTAGGTATTTTGGGAAGGTCACTTTTCTTTGGTTGCAAACTCCACTTTGCTAATCATACTAGCCTAGTTTTTTTGGTCATGAGGCGCCAAGGGCTCTCCCTTCCCTTTTTTTTTCTTTTAACTTGATGGGTATTTGAAACTTGAAAGGAGCATTTCAAATTCAAATGATCCCCTCAATTTTAAATATATATATTAAGAGCAAATTGAAAGGTTTTGATTTCAAATTTTCATTTTATTTTTCCTATTTTTGTGAATGATGTGGATTTGAAGTTAGTATCCTAATGGCATGGAAGTCCATCCATGAAAATTCATGAAGTTTTAGGATGAAATAAAATTTGTTCAAGAAATACAATTTCTAGTTTTATTACATTTATGAAATGTAGATGCCACATGTGAATTTAAATTGTTGAACTTGATTGGCATGTGCTAAACCTCCTTAGCATAACACTTTTTTTTTTTTCCCAAGGAGTATATAAAGGGATGTTTGGTTCATTGTTGAAGACCCATAGATGACCCTAGGATGTCTTAACAACTTTAACTGCATGGATGAACTTTTATCTACACGTCCCCCATTGAAAATCCATATATGATAATTCATGCATGTTCATCCATGGAATTTGGATGACTTTTGATGCAAAAAATTAAATTGTGAATAAACTACATTTCATGGAGGAACATAATTACAAATTGTATTTCTTGGATGAACTTCATTTCATCTTGAAATTTCATGAATTTTCATTGATGGCTTCCATCCCATTAGGATGGCTTCAAATCCACATGATTCACGAAATTGGATACAAAAGAAACTTGAAAAGATTGAAATCAAACCCTTTCTATTTCATCTCACTATGTTCAAAAAAATATTTAGGAGATAATTTGAATTTTGAAGGGGCATTTCTCAAGCTTCAAACACTCATCAAGTTAAAAAAAACAATGAAGAGAGAGAGAGGGAGAGGAAAATTGGGAGGTGGGGGGAGCATTAAGTAGCCCGAGGAAAAAAAGGGGGGTAGTTTGATTTTCTAGCACAAAAGTTTTGGCAAATTGGAAAAAAAAACATTTAGACCTTCTACAACCCAAATTTTTTAGAATTTGTGGGTAGTTTGAAACTCATTTAGCCAGTCCATAGTGAAGTAGATTTGACAATTTGGCAAAATAACAATGTAAAGTTGGCAACTTGGGAATGTAAACTTGACAATGTTGATTTGAAAATTCGGCAATGTGAAATTGGTAAATAGGAAAATTCAACTTGGGCAATACAAACTTTGAAATTTGGCAAAATGGAGTTGGCAAAGAGGAAAAGTGAATTTGACAAAATACTCAAGCATTTGGTATTCCTAATGGACCAATGCACTAATACAATAATGCCACCTTGGATCAATAAAAGCTTATTAGATAGATCATAAATCAATATATTTAGCATTTAAATTATCAAATGATGTTCCTCGAAATAATATAAAAAACATTTTATCATGCATATTAAATTTTCAATGATTTTACAACTGCAATAGACATCTATCTATGAAGGAAGGTTGTTTTTTTTTTGTTTTTCATGTTGAAATCTCCCAAACCACAATGCTTCTTGTCACATGCTTATCTATCTATAAAGCAAGGTGGTTTGTTTTGTAATTATGAGATCCACTAAACCAGGATGTTTCAGATCATGTTCTTGGTGTATTTGGAAAGCTTTCAATGAGTAGAGGTGCATCATCTTGGTTCCATGGTGTTTGGACTTGAGGTACAAAAGTTCTTGAATATTGAATGATTTCTTCACTGAAAATTAAATTAAATTAAATCGTAGCTGAAATTTTTGGAGGAATTGGAATGTGCCTTTGATGTTGTTGGAAAGATCTTGATGAGCAGGATTTAATGGAATTTATTTGGTAAGATTTGGATTCAGAATGTGGGAGATATTGATTTTTACGTGATTTCTGCCACTGAAAATTTAAATAAATTCCAAAAAACCAGGTTTTGGAAGGAAAAATCAGTTGAGGACGTGGTAACACTTGGGCCAATGTACAGGTCACACTGGTACTATTGAAAAGCTCTTGATGAGTAGGGGTGCACCACGTATGGTTTGATAATGTTTTGACCTAGAGCGGAGAAATTATTGAATATTGAACAGAATTTTTATTGAAAATTCATTTGAATCAAAACAAAAAAAATTATACTGGAATTTGGGTGGGGGCACTCTTGCTATTGTTGGAAAGCTCTTAATGAGCAAGATTTAATGAAAGAAATTTGAATATTTTTAGACCTTAGGTGCAAGAGATATTGAATTTTGAGTAGTTTTTGTTATCGAAAATGCAATTAAATTGCCAAAAAATGGATTTGGAAGGAAAATTTAGTCACATAACTAGTTCACACTTGGGCCAAGGACACAGGCTACACTAGTTATATATCAGCTTGTCATGAATGGACATAATACTAGTATATCTTTTGATGTGAGTTGTGTAAGCCATTAGACCATCTCCAGCGGTGCTCAGTCTGTGATCCTGCACAGTAAAATTGGATGAAGAAAAGTCAAAATATGGCGGCTTCACTCAAGAAATTAGTTTCGACTCGGCAGAAGTGCACACTTTGCGGTGGCTGAAAAAGGGCGCAGCAGCAGCAACTCTGTGCACCTGCAGAAAATAGCGTAATAAATATGATCTGACTTCTAATGAATGTTTCTGATTGGCCCATCATAATGATTCGTCCAGGTGGTTTGCTATTACGAGATAGTAGTCCCCCCAACTATTTGCTCTCCCAGTCTGAGGTTCGTGGGTGTTGTTGGAAAAAAGTAAATAACTAAACTTGGATGTTAAGAAAAAGTTTGCAGGCTCTCACATACAGTACTGAGCACAGCTGGAGATGCTCTAAAAAAAATTGTGCTAAATGAAAGGAAAAAGTCTAACATCCAAATTCTAAATGCTCTATCTAAATGCTCAAAAGTTCCTCGCTTGTTCTCAAACCCTAACACTTAGAAAGGTGTACAAATGATAAAGAACATTTGTACATGTCCCATTGCTTAGGGTTTGGTGCATCCCCATCTATGTGTGCGTGTGTGTGTGTGTGTCTCTCTCTGTCTCTGTGTTTTCGAGGCCGGTGTACAATAACCCTCAGTGGTCAGCACTGTTGGCTGGACCTGCGGGCCGTGAGGAAGCGATGCAGAGTGGTATGAGCGGTGCATCCTCTGTCTATGGTAGGCCTTTCTGCCACTGATTCTTTGTTTTTCACTACCGAAATCTGCACATTTTGTTCATGAATTGCTTTGTGGCGGTTGATATATTGGGATTTACTCGAGATCTGTCATCTCTCTGTCTGTGTCTCTCTCCCTTCTCCGCGTGGGAACTTTCAAATCGGGCCGGGTGGGTGGACAGCTTTGAATTCAGATTCGAATTTTACAGATAACTGTTGAGAGTTCCGAGGAGCACTGTGCACGATGGAAAATAAGGATTTAGAATAGTAAATCTGGTTGCATGAACAAGAGCAAGAGCAAGATCAAGAGAAAAATTCTCCGGTTGCTGATTTCTAGAGAGTATTCTAGAATTTTGAATAGATTCAAAACAAAATGTTTGTTTGAGAAGACCCCAGTGTTGTTCATCTGTTTGTGCTCTGGCTACAGGCTTGCTCAATGCCCAGCCTTGTAGAGAAGGGGTTTCCTAAAATAAGTTATTCAATTCAGCATGTATTTTCTGATTTGCAGTTCTCATTTCACAACTGTGCAGATGGTGTGTCAGAAAGCTTAATCAATCTCTGTTGATAGAAGGGAAAATTAGGGTTTGGTTGGAAGGGTGCTTCATGAGACCTTTGTGTGATGAGAGTTAGGTTTTCAGTTAGGGCATGTCATCACATGATATCTGTCACTTGATGCTGAAACATGGTTTATTTTCAGTCTATGTGTGGGGGAGGGGAGACCTCGGACAACTGGGTGTCGGTGATGATAACAACCATAATTCTCCAACTCTGGTGGCCACCTTGGCAAACAAGAAAATAGTCCATGTTGCAGCTGGTGACTACCACACAGCATTTCTTACAAGTTGGTGATCCTCCTCACATTCCTAAACTGATGTGTGTATGTTTGACTTTGCCTTCTTGGACCTTAAAAGGAGTTCATAACATGGACATGTGTATAAAGAACCAGAAGATGGGTGTTTGTGACAGTCAATCTCCCTGTCTCTTTGTTTGGAGACCTTTTGACTCTGAGCTCCATCTTGCTAACAGGTCTAGTTCAGCTGACTTCTAGAAATGTTTTGTGGTTCCTACCAGTGAGCAGTGCCAAATTGGCATGTGGAAGAGGGGTGCTCCAGAAGAGTACTGATAATCATGTAGCAAGTTTCTCCATGCCTGTGATCATGCTTCTTGGACTTTTTACATGGTTAAGCCTGCATGCTGTCATTCTTTCTGAGGGATTAAATGGACCCACATTGCCATTCCATACAGATGGAAGTATGGACTATCCAATCATTTAGGAAGTCAATTCTGTCATGCTGTCACAATGCAAGTCTACTTTCTGTTGTTTTCTGTTCTCTTGTTTGTGTCTCATGAGCTCTACATGCACAAGGTATTGATGATATACGCTGTAGATTTGTACTGTATAACTCTATCCAAGTCTACAGAGGTGCCAAAGATTGTGCTGACAGCATTAGTTGTCTGGTCTGGACTGAAGTCTCTGAAACTTTTTTGGCGGGGTATTCTCTATGTGACAATGATGAGGTGTTTACCTGCCAGATGAAGGGGAGGTCTACACAACGGGTAGTAATGATGTGGGGCAATTGGGAGCAAAGGGGCGAGAAAGCCAGGTATCTCCTGTTCGAGTGGCTGCACTGGACACACACACCATCATCCACATAGCATGTGGACTCGCACACACAGTGGCTGTAACAGGTTAGTTTCACTCATAGACTCACTTTCAGACCACATCTACGTTACTCAGAATCAGCTCTGTTGCATTCTTCATGCATTTGGGAGTGAGCTAGTGCAAGAACATGAATTTTTGGATTTCTTTGGTTCCTAGTACTCCAGAACTTGTCCACTATTTTGCCACTTCTTTCAATCAATTCTCTGCAATTGAACCCCTCTTTCTCCCCATGGAGCACTTGCTGATTGTATTGTGCCTGTTGCTTTGATCCATACAGACACGGGTGCTCTGGCATCATGGGGTGATGCAGAGTTTGGACAACTGGGTGTGAAAGAAGCTGGGAGTCTGGTAGGTGGGATGCAGCCACGCATTGTGAAAGGATCCCGAGAATCTCACTTTTCACGTGTGGCAGCAGGTGGTTACCATACCCTGGCGCTGACAGGTACTGCTCCACCAGAACTCCTTTCTCCTTCTTCTTTTCTCTCCTCATGATTTTCCAAAACTCTAAGCTGGTGCCTGTGCTTGCAAACTGGCAGGATGCTTATTTTGGGCCTTTTCTTTGTTTCTTCTCTGCCTGGAAAACCAACTGACCATCTTTTGTATCTCCTCTTAATTCTTGTTCTTTGATTTTGCACATTTTGATGGAGTCTGTTGACTCACACAGGCAGCGGGGATGTGTACTCATTCGGGCAGGGCAGTTCTGGTGCCTTAGGGCATGGGGACACAGAGAGCTGTGTGACACCCATTCTTGTTGAGGCTCTGTGGGGTCTGGGTGTAGTACAGGTAGTCTCTTTCAGTGAGGTGATGACATGAATCAAGTTCATTACGTGTGAAAAGGATGTTGCTCCAGTTTGGTCAGTGTGTCAGGACTCATGAGTACGAGTGTTTGCTATGCAAAATATTCAAAATTACATTCTGAAGTTCTGGATCAATGACCATTTCTCATATGGTTTTGATTTTCCAGGTTGCATGTGGAGAAACTCATAGCTCAGCATTAACAGTAGATGGGCAGGTGAGTGTGGAACTTACTAGAGCCAGAAGTTGAATGCTTCTCCATTCACATTGATGGGGGCTTGAAAAGAGTGCAGTTGGACAACTGAATGTTTACAGAGCAGTTTGTTGCTGTACCGACACTTAATAAGATGACAAAATCCTGTTAGCCCTTTTCCTTCTGGGCTTGGCAGTCATTGCTTTAGTAACATGTTTGCAGGTATTCACCTGGGGACGAGGAAAATATGGTCAGCTTGGTCATGGAAGCACACAGAATGAAGCATTCCCTGTTTCAGTGACAGCATTAACAGATCAGATGATAGTCCAAATCATCTGCGGTGGGGATCACACCATGGCCATCAATGGAGATGGTGTGCTTTTCAGTGTAAGCTCTTCTTGTTTCCACTGACAAGTGTCTTTGAAAACTAGTTAGACACTAGTGGCCTTTCTAATGGGCCCCCTAAAGATGACATGTGAGTTTGCATGAATGCTTGGTCATTCTTGCTCATCCTCCTGCATTGTTTTGACAGTGGGGCCAAGGTCATTGGGGCCAAACTGGTGTTGATAGTAAAGAAGATGTACTGGCACCAAAACAAGTGACTGCACTTGAAGGCAAGCGTGTGAAGCAAGGCTCCGCTGGTGCTCGTCATTCCATCGTACTGACTGATGATGGTGAGATCTATGGATGGGGGGACAATGAGCAAGGCCAGCTTGGAGAGCTTGCAAGGTTTGGTCTGCAACTGCTCAGGATCTGTAATCCCTTTAGATGTCTATTGGAGGAATTCTGTGCTGAGTGCAGAACTGAATTCTGGAACTGTCTAATAACTAGTAACTGTAATGGTGAGCTACCTTTTCCAATTTCATTTTGCAGTGAGACCCAACTATCTCCCATGTTGCTTTGGGGATTCGAGGATGGCAAACGACCCCTCTTTGTGGTGGCAGGTGGTGAGCACACTGTGGTTGTATTTGACATGGTTCCAGGCGATTATTTGATTTCGGGACAGGAAAGGTTAGTGCATGTCAGATTTTCTGACCCAACAAAGCATTTTCCAGTCCTGTTTGCATCTGAAGGCTGGCCCAAGCAATTATTCAGTTGCACCTGCTGGTTGCATGATTCTGTTCTTTTTTGAGGTCATTTTGTGACTGACATGGCATCCACATTAACTGTCATGACCAGTTATAGCCTCCAAGAAGGAATGCCTATGGAGCTGGATGATGATGAAACATCTGGAAAAGCTGAAAGGATTGGATTTGGAAATGGACTTAAGCCACTTGCTTTGCCATCACTGGTGGATTTGGTCCAGGTGGTCACTTTGCTTTGGTTTTTGACTTTGGAAAGCCCTCATTTTGGTGACTTGCTGGAAGGACTATTCTTTCTGCAAATGATGCAAAACCTCTGATTCCTGAAACTTTGACAACTAGTGGAAAGAAAAAGAGGTTTTCAATAACTTGATTTATTAATCTCCCTTACAGAATGCCAAAGTCTCTCCACGAGGGCTTCCACATTTAGCCCATGCCTTGGAGGACACCTTCTCTTCAGTCAAATTTCTCACTCTTGCCTTCAAGCGACAGCATAGGAATGGAGAGATGAGAGGAGCAGCTGGTGTGTTTCCAGTTCAAATTCTGATGAATTGCATCCTCTATTGTTTCTCAACTTCATTTGCAAGTTGCCATAATTTGCTTGGGAGCCTGTTTGCTAGTATTTTGAGCTTGAACTATCCATGATTTGCAGGTGAAGAAATGGATGGACCAGGCTTAGATATAGAGATGGTGCGGAATATCTACCAAGGTATCTTGGAGCTATACAACCCAGAGGTATAATTCAATTGACACTTTTGGTGCTTGTTTATATAGAATGCTGAAGTGGTTATTAGAAACCCACACAATGCATTGTTCTGCTTTGCTATAGTTCTGGTTGTCTCATGATGTAGGTTCTTGTGTGCTGCTGCTACCATCAATTTCAATGTGGCTACTGTTCTTAGTTTTATTGCCATTGAGCAGCTGACCCCCTTGTGTATAAACAGAAGCTCTTCCAGCAAGTATTCAGGACTTGGGCTGTTGTTGGAAGATCTTAAAAAGGTCAAATTGCAGCTTGTCAGAGCCTGTGGAAGGTCATTCATTGTTTGGTAATTTGGGGGCAGGTATTGCAAACACTCGGTGAAGCAATGGTTCGCCTATTTCAGGGCATTGAACAAAACATGGATCATGTGCCAGAAACACGATGGACAAGGGTAATACATCCCTTGGGTCACCTTTTTGCCCACATTGCGATATCGCACTGTGACTATCTGTTCATGTAGAAGAGAATCACCTCATCAAATCATTGGCTGCCTTTAGATGTACTTGTGGTGTGTTTTACTTTACATGCTTGTTTTCTAGGATGTCCTCACAACCCACAAGCGGGATTCCTTTCGTACCTGTTCACTATTGTGGCAATTTTTAAAGAAAATTTCACATAAGTCACATGTGTGCACTCCATTTTCAGACAAGTTTGTATGGTGTTATAGTCAATGTGACATGTGTGCTGACTGTGTTCTCAGGTACTCCTCATCGGGCTTCAAAGTCCTCTTATAGGAGAGAGAGGGTGAGTGGTGTTTTTCTGCCCAGAAATAGTCAGTGTCTGTGTCTCTATCCTGACAAGTTGACATTGAGTTATCTTACAATCTGTATACCTTACTGCAGACTTGGAGATTTGATATCAGCTCGACTATTTGCAGTCTTTGTCCGGATGTCTTTAACTGCTGAAAGGGTAACACTTCCTAGTGGCTTATCTTTCTTCTTGGTTGCTTGATTTTGAATCACAGATTTTTCGAGATGTTTCTGGGGCTTGGTTTGCCTTGTGGGCTTGCAGACATGGGTTCTTTGTGAGATCTTTCTGAAGATCTGGATGAGGAAGAATGATGAGGGAAATGGGTGCTGGAAATCTGTTTGTGTCCTGCAGAAAATTGGGCGATGGTTGAGCACATATCCTCAGGATATTTTTGGAGGAAGGTTTGTAAGGGGAGTACAAAGATACATTTCAAATAGGTGAGCAGACCCAACTGTGCCAAGCATCATCAAAAACACTGTTCTGCCCTGTGATTGTGTTTTTATGTTGGTATTGTCAGTGTTGTTTGTTGATCTCAGTGAAAGTAACTTCCTTTTTCCCCTAACGGAATTGTTACTTCAATCAGAGGAACACATTTGTTGAGTGGCCGAGGAGGCATTTCTCCAGATGTTTTTGCAGCAATTAAGGTAAAAATTCAGTTATAATTCACAGGTCTGTTCTCTTGATTTGTTCAAGTTTGACTGCCTCAAGCTAGCAGAGGATTTCAAGTGAAAGGAGATTTTTTAAAGATTCTCTGGCCAGAATGCTTTGTAGGTGTTGTTGCTACTGTTTGAAGTGGACAAAAAGGAAAACTTGATTCCATATTCTGAATTCTACAATAATGCCATCAGTGAGTATGCAAGCCTTGAGGTGGGTTTTTTTCTTGCTTTCAGATGTAAAGTTGGTGTGTGATGTGCTTCCTATGACACAGTAGTTGTCATCTGAGAAAGTTGCAATTAGATATGCCAAAGGTTCCTTTGACACATGCATGTGTCTAATCTGAAACTCCCCTACAGTATTCTGAACTTATCTACATTGTTATGTGTTATTAGAGCACATGGTACTGGAGCTGAGGAACAACAGTAATGTTATTTGCAGGAGGACTACATAAGGTGGAGAAAGGGTTACCAGGAAAAGGATCCCCGGATTGTCTCATTTTGTCAGGTATTCTAGAGTTTGCAGTACAGTGAAGGTGGCTTGAGATGGAATGTAGACAATTTTATTGCTGCAATGCCTAGGTTTCTGCGCTTTTGTATTCATGATTGATAGCTGTGAATGCCAATTCTTTGTGTTTAATATCTTGGTCATTTTTGTTCACAGAATATTGATCTAATATTAACTCCTATTTTATAAGGTTTCATTCCTGATGGCAGCAATATCACCCACTGTACTGAATCCTTTCTTCATGTATCAGGTGGATCAGTGATTCTCTCTTGTTCAGATTCTTATCATGAATAGACAGAAGCACACTAACTTTTCTGAAGGTGTTCTTGACTATATGCAGGTCCCTTTTATTTTGACTGTAGATGCAAAAGGCAAGGTTTTGCAGGTGCTAATGACTTTTGGTTGAGCTCTTGTTGCCCCCTTTTATGTCTTCCTGACTTCACTTTTCTGTTGCAGGTTGTGAACATTGACTTTCTCTGACTTTTGATGCAGGTAGAGGCAGACATTGAGAAAAGACGAATGGTGCTGCGAACTTCAATTGTGGCACAATTTTACGGAAATCCTGATGAGAGCCCCTATTTAATCCTTGCTGTATGTCTCTGCTTTCTTCTTTGCTGAATCCCTGAAGCTTTATTGATCTACAAAGCATGCACTGGCCATTGTTATTTATTTTTTTGAATTGTCTGACATGTTTCATTTGAATTTCTGTCAATCTGCAGGTGCGACGCAGTAATTTGGTCCAGGACAGTCTGCACCAGCTAGCAGAGCAACAACCCTATCTGAAGAAACCCCTGAAGGTCTACTTTTTTTTCTTTTATGTTCTTTTTGGAGAAGGGGTTACATTGTTCCATACTATGCAAATGAGAATATTTGCACTGACAGTTCTGTTACTGTTAGTCTTCATGGCACAATTTGGATCAAACCACCCGTGTTAGTCGTGGTGTATTCTCAGAGCTATTCTGTGCATAGCATCTCTCAGGAGCAAGTGAAAGCATGGGTTGTACATAAAGATGATTCCAGCATTATTTGCAGGTTGTGTTTGTGGGAGAGGCTGGGGTGGATGAGGGAGGTGTCACCAAGGAATTCTTTCAACTCCTGACACGTGAACTCTTCAATGTTAGTTATGGTGAGTGTTCTGTAGAGTTTTGATACACAGTATTGTATAGTATATCTTCACCCATCCACCTGCCTTCACCCATATGTCAAGGACACATTGATATCTTTCTGCATGTTTCTTTATGGTTGGCACTTGTCTGCAGGAATGTTTATCTACAGTGAAGAGTACCGTACTTTCTGGTTCAACCACAACTCAATGGAGTCAGAGCAGGAATTTCATTTGGTCAGTCTATCTCCTCCTTAGGAAATGTTAACCATCTAGAAGCCTCTGCATGTCTTAACCTGATAGCCTAGGGTTCTCTGCAGGAAGAAAGCTCAATCCTGCTTCAAAATTGTGGGACCTTGCTAAGTAAGCATCAGTAGGAATTAAACCAGCATATTGTCTTGGTCTTCTAAACATGCTGAATAAGGGCCATTTGAATTACAGCTAGCTAGGAAAAAAACTTAATGGAGAGGCTACACAATTGAATTCCAAGAGTTTTGAGATTATCTGTAATGGAAGTTGGTTCTGGCAGATGGGGAGCATCTTGGGCCTAGCGATCTATAATGGTGTCATTCTGGACATTCATTTCCCTTTGGTGAAATCTCTTTCCTCTCTTGAAACTCTCCACACCATAGTACTGGGTGTCAAGTGGCTTGTTTCTGAGAGTGATACTTCTTTGTTCTGATGTTGAACACTTGTGATTCTTACAAATTTGGCAGATGCTTGACCTCTTTCAGTATTTAGCAGTATTGAAGCTGAATTGTTAATGAGAAACCCTTCACATGACTGCAGTGCAAGGTGGTTACTAACATGACTTTTGGCTAGAGACAGGTGGTTTACAAGAAATTGATGAAGGAACCGTTGCATCTTAGTGATCTGAAATCACTTGACCCACAATTGGGTAGAGGTTTGGATCAGCTTCTTGAATTTGAAGGGAATGTGGCTGATACATTTAGCCTCAATTTCCAGGTTTTCCTGCCACTCCTTCCTCCAGATCTCAGGTGACAGATAAAAGAATTTTACACAACTTAATGAATGGGCTTTTGTCTGCTTTAGGGTGCTGCTATATGACCCAAGATCTTTTTTCATGGCCTAAATTTGTCTACCAACAGGTAACTTATGACTTCTTTGGTGAGACGAAGACACATGATCTTATTCCTGGTGGAGGAGACATACCTGTGACAAATGAAAATAGGGAGAGGTACATATCCCTTTGTTTTCATGTTGTGGTCAAAGATCTGTTTTGAATTGATTGATTGATGTGAACAAGGTGCCATATTGGTGTGGCTAGATTTTCCTGCAGCTGTTATAGAACCTTGTGGATTGGCTTAACTTGCATGTAGAACTGAACTTCGGCATAGCATCCTAACTCGCAAGCTCTGCACCACTGTCTATGTCTCAAACCAGCATCCTAATTCAGTGCCTTATGCTTTCAACATTTCAGATATGTCAACTTGTATGTCAAGTATGTGCTAGAAGATTCGGTTGAGAAACAGTATGAGGCCTTTTATCGAGGCTTCATCCAGGTCCATCCTCTCACAATCTGACTGCTGCAAGTTTACTGCTGATTTTTTTGTCCCTGTGCCAGAGAATATAGAATATACAACAGTTTGCCGTAGACTATGTTGAGTCTGAGTGAAGTGCGCGGAAGCATGTTAAGGCTGAATTTTGAAATAAGAGAGATATGAGTTCTGGTACAGGTTTGTGGAGGCCCTGCACTGAGCCTTTTCCGCCATGAGGAGCTTGAGCTGCTTGTTTGTGGACTTCATCACTATGACTTCGATGTAATGTTTCAGTTTACCTCCATGTGTGTTGAATCTTTGTCTTATACAATGCTGATTAGACTCTCAAATCTCTTTGCTGTTATTATGTTGTCTTAGAATTTGATATAGTCTTTCCCTTCAAAGGTTTGTCAATTGCAGTCAATGTTTCAAAGCTTTGAACACGGTCTTGTATCATCCCTATTAGAGCATGTAAGCTTTGTGGTTGTTTCTTGGTATTGAAATATTAGACATCCATTTCAACATCTGGTTTAAGACAAGGATTTGAAGCTTTTTTCTCATAGAACATTGTATGTTGTGCAGGCACTGGAGCGGGTGACATCTTATCAAAATGGGTTTACAAAGGACAGCCAAGTTATTCGTTGGTTTTGGGAGTTGGTAAGCCACGACACCTTGGTATTCATGATCACCAAGCTCCTTGCCTCAGGCTTGATGAATGCAGAAGCATGTGTATCCTTGAACCTCCATTTTCCTCATTTCCTATTGCACTTCTGATGTCAGGGAGTTGTGGACCACTGTGCACTTCTCAATAAAATTAGAACTAACATTTTCATCATGAATTTTGCAGGTTAGAGCCATGAATACTGAGGAGCGAAAGCAACTGCTATTTTTCACCACTGGAAATGACCGTGCTCCTGTAGGAGGGCTTGCTACACTCAGATTTATTATTCAACAGAATGGTGAAGATACAGAAAGGTAAATGTGGTTAAATTTTGTAGGGAACATATTTACTGCTCTTTCAATTCTGGTGGATGCCTTCTCTCTGTGTGAACTGGTCAAGTTTTGACTTCTGGATGTCAGGAAGACTATATCTCCCAGTTGTTGTGTCCTACTCAGCAGGAGTGAGTATCAATGCTTGTTGGCTCCCACTTGTCAGAAGTCATCCTCCGGCATTGCTGGTCTTGAAAGGGGTCTTTGCTTGTGAGTAACAAATGGTCTCAGATTCTCTCCTGTTACATGATTGCTTGGCTGTGTGTGGAATTTGTGTAGATTGCCAACGGCCCACACATGCTTCAATGTACTAATGCTGCCTGATTACAGCTCCAAGTCAAAACTTGAAAATCGGTTAAAACTTGCTATAGCAAACTCAACTGGGTTTGGGCTACAGTAGACAAATTTCATTTTGCCACATCCTCTCCATGCTGATTGGTGATGATTGTGTGAATGTCCCTTTTCACTCCATGAGGGCTTCAAAATTGTCTTCTTTGCTGGAGGTGCACCAGTTTGAATCAGGATGTGGCGTCAGCAAGCAATAAACATGGATTGTCCATGTGAAGGTGTCGGTAACTGTCTTTTAAGTTTCAGCTACACTATATGTGTAGAAATAGTGATACATGTTCAATTATGAAGATTCCACAATTCTTATATGTGCCTCAGGTTTCAGCTATGGTGTATGTCTGTAAAGAAAAGAAACCTAGTGTTTCCATGATGATCTTTATGTGAATAAACTTCTTGGATTGGTTTTCAGCAATCTTGCCTCACTGGATTTATGTTCAATCTGGGTCTTCTTCACCAATCACTGTATATACAGATCTCTGTCCTATGAAGACTTGTGGAGGGGATGACTTCACTGTCAAAGATGATGAAGAATTGAGAGCAAACTACACAACAATTATCCTCAGGTCTCGGATTGCAATCTCTAGTGACTTGATGCTTGACCCACAATTAATGTACATAAAATGATGAATATAATACATGTGGCTCGACTTCAGCTCTCACTTTCTTGTACTGATCAGAATGTTTTTTATTAATTTAGACTGGTTTTGTTCTATGGACACCACACACCCATGTACTACACTTGGCTGTGGAATCAATCAACAATGGCCCTTCAAGGGAAACCATTTTGGAACACAATTGAAACTTGTTTTGGCCTTTTTGGGTGGGTGTTTCCAAATGTCCACAGGCTGTACAGTTACAGAACGAGAGAATTCTCCCTTAGGATATTATTACCAAACCTCAAGTTCTGAAGACTTACATGAGTTCCAACCTGCACATTGGCCACTTGAACCACAAAATTAACATTGGACTAAGGTTAGCTTTGACTGATCTCATAAACTGATCTCTTATTATTAACTGAAAATATGGTTTGAGATCTCATAATGACAGAAAACTTGGAAGGCCCAAAAACTTATACAAAATGGAATCTAATTGCAACATATTGTGGTGCATATCCTTGAACCACAAAAGGTGCACAAATTGTATCTCAAGAGGTAATTTGCAATGAAAAGTATTTGTGAACAGAATAGTGCTCTTCATGCAAGCAGACAGTTGATTAGTTTCCTACCCAAAACAGTTTGACACAATATCTGGTATTGCTATTAAGGGTTATGACACTCTTTCGGATCTCTACTGTGTTTTTGCAGCATGATTATCTTGAAATGCCACCCATCCCAAGACTATTTTTCACCCAGGGGTGCTTTGCTCTTATTTCAATTGTACACTATATCTGAGCTGTGTATGCAAAGAACTGGCATTCTTTTTCTGTTGTTACCTGAGGTACCAAGTGCCAAGGCATCTTATGCTATGTGATAGTCATCTGGTACCTTTTTCCTTTTATGAGTAATTCTTTATCTTTGGAAGCATATAGATAGATAGCAAAGGAATACTTGTCTTCAGATAGGAGAAAGCTAGGCCCCTTGGCCCTTGGGGGAAGGGGGTTTATTAGCACCTGCAAACTTCCTTGGGTTTTTACTATGTAGCACCTTTCTTGTGACAAGTATTCACCCAGTTCAATTTGCATCTGAAAACATGACACAGATCCCGGGACGGAACAGCCCACAGCCCACCATAGTGCATTCAAGCAATGACTACAAGGTAGCCTGAAATCTTTACATGACTCTCCCCTAGGATTTGAAGTTCAGTGCTACTTCCCTATGAATTCTGAAGATTCCTGTAAGAGATTGGATTGCATGAAATCAACTGCAATGTGTGGATTAATCTTGTTATATGATAGTTAACACTGATGAGCCTTCTTAAGACTTGCTGAGAATGATGGGTTCCATGCATGATAGAAGGATCAGTTTGTTTGAGGTGCCATTGAAGGATATTGGCATGCACAAATTTTTTTTTTGGCTGATTCTGTTTCAGCACCTCACCACTGTGTTCAATGCTCTCCAGATCAGTGGTTGAAATATTATTGAATTTTCCTTGCAAATGACCTTGTGAGGCATCATTTTCTAAATTTTCAAATTCAATGTATGTAGCAGGACACCAGTTCTGTTGTTGACCTCTTTGAGAACTGGGTGTTGCAGTATAACATGGTCACAAAGACATGCACCATGCTGACAAGCATTTGCACTCTCAAGTGGAAGTTCCAAAAAGGATAAAGGTCATGATAAACACGTTGCAATGAGTGCCGCCAGATGTGACAGATCACAGATCCAACTGAGATTCTTTTGCGAAGGCTATTGTACCATTTGCAAGGGTTGCAGTTATCATCTTTGTGTACCTAAATCCTTCTCCCTGTGAACAGCAAGATCACATCCATGATTCATATTCCATCAGGGTGAAAAACCATCATGAATCACAGCCAAACTGGACAGTTTGAAAGAGTGCTGGCAACACACCTTGTTCTCCAGCTGAGATTTTTTTGTGCAAACTCCCCTCCTTTTTTAGCTCAGGGTGAATTTTGAAACCTTGATGATTTCTTCTTGTATTCCTATAGTGTACTATCAAATAACTGATGCAACCTTGATTTTAAGAGCCAACATCAGAAACAAGATCCTCAAGGGCACCCATATATAAATTCACCAATTTGTTTTGTGATCATAGAAACATTATTGTAACCTTTTGCAAATGCCCAGAAGACCATTTAAGAGGCTTTAAGTCCTCTGACTCTGTACAGCATTCAACCTAACCAGATTAAGGGGGAGCTACCGAACATTATATACACAAGATTCAGCCATAAGACTCCACCTATGAATTCTTGTGTTTGTGAGATGACAATCAGGTGCAATGTTCTACATGATGTAGATTGATGAAACTACAAAAGCCAGAAATTTGCGATACATGTACAAAATATACGAAGTCCCAAACTTACAAACTGACCCACAGTGACCTGAATATATAGGCTTGCTGCATCACTGCAAAACAGCATCTCATACTTTATGAGTCTATGGAAAAATTGTCAATTATGACAATAGAATGCATTGAGGAACAAATTTTTTTTTACCACTAAACAACAAACAAAGAGCTACATGAGAGGGCTTAGCCTGATTATCAGCAACAGTATCTTGAACTCTTTTAACCACTGTGGGCCCGGTCTTCAATAAGAGCCTCAACAAGATATTCTGATTGATTTTCATTAACATCTTGCTTGTAGACAAAATGAGATCCTCCCCAGAGTAATAACAACATTGCAAACACACAACCAACTGCAAAGAAGAAAAACTCATTTGCATTTGAAAGATGATCACCAATAATCGCTACCAGAACCACCGTCACAAGATTGCCTGCAGGATTTGGAGCACACAGTAAGCTCCACCAGGTCACTGAACAATCACTGTCATCATAACATTGGACAACATATAGCATCTGACCTTGACATACCTATGCTGCATTCTACATCACTCATCCAGTTCACATGTTGTAATGCAGAGTAGTATAATATTTAATTGCATGAAGTATATTGAAGTGTTCAAAAATACAATAAATGTGATTATGTTTATCTTCAACTAATTCCCTGAATTCTCAAAGTGCAACTTACCTGCTGAAACGGTAAAGAGCCAGGCAGCTTGGACAACGGATTTCATGGAGTCTGGGGCCTGAGAGTATGCAAATTCCAGGCCTGTAATGCTGAACAAAATCTCACCAGCTGTTATTGCCGTTATTTGAGGAATCTGCCATAACATGCTCAAGGTAGTTGAACCAGCCTGGTCCATGGCAATCTGTAAGAGGCCAGACAGAAGGAATGCCAGGGCACTCAACGCCATGCCTGCTACCATCCTCGGAACTGCACGTAACGGGACCTGATGCTTCTCCAGAAATGGGTATATGATTTGATCAAAGAGTGGAATCATTGCCAGAATTAGAACTGGATTCAGGGCCTGCACAACCATAGGAACAAATTTCTCTCAGTTTGCAGAAAAATGCACATGAATAGGTTCCTGAACTGAAGGATTTGTTTTCCACCAGCAAGCTCACGGACACAAGCCTTTCAACACATCCCAAATGCATGCTCGATCTGAACATCTAGGACATGGATGATGCAGATGTCCTTTGGACCATTGAAATGATATGGAGTCTACAATGAAGTGGTCAGAAAGGTCACCTGCATTTGATCAGGTTCAATCACAACATTGAACAGCCATGGAACATGACCATCTAACTTGCTTGCCTGGAAGACCCACTTGGAAGACTGTTGATCAAATAAGGACCAAAATAGTGGTGTTGGCAGTAACAGAATGAGGACCCGGAAAAGAGCCTTCACATCCTCAACAACTGTAGGGTTATGCTTTAATTTCGAACTGTCCAGCCAATGAGAACCTTGACCAGCCCTGCCCCTCAATCTTATTGCATCCACTACCACTGCTCCCACTTCACCAAACACATTCCCCTCAGGAGGCCGGTCAATGTAAGAGCGACGACCACACCAAAATATCAAGAGAGCACACATCATAAGTGCTGCTGGCACTGCAAATGCAACTGAATATGAAACATCTGTCCGCAGAACCGGTGTCAAAAGAGTTGATATCAATGACCCTGCATTCACAGCAAAATAGTACATGGAGAAGAACTGGCGATGGAGACGATCCTTTGCGGGGCCGTCAGGAAGAGTGAACTGAATTTGATCTCCACCAAAAGCTGACACACAGGGCTTAATGCCCCCGGTTCCTAGGGCAATTAGAGCCAGTGCTAAGGCTGTAGACCAGAACAAAGTTGACTTTGTACTAGGGCTTGGTTTAGGTGCAGCAGCCAAAGCCATGACCCAATTCCCAATACAGTAAACAATTGATAGATAGAGAATTGTTCGATACTTGCCCTGCAAACTCAAAACCCTGCATTATTTTAGAAGAGTTTGCTCTACAACTTACAACTCTTGTCACCCATCAAATCACTAGCTGCAACTCCTAAGATCCTGCACCATAGACCTAGCAGACATGCAATTCAATTAGCTCTATAACTCCCAAAGAACAAAGACACCAAGAGGGGGAAAAACCCTGAAAAAGAACCCACTAAGAAAAGAGGAAGGGAAGAGAGAAACAACAGAGAAAACATGGTAAGAGCACGATCTTTGGAGGACAGACAAGAACAAAATTGCAATTGTGAATAATAGCCACCGTGTCTTGAATGTTCAACACCATCAACAGCAACACATATGGCAGGGAGTTGTCCCATAACACTGCCACTCATAGTTACTAAGGCAATGTAAAGGGAGAGAGAACATACCCATTTACAGTCACTAAGGAATGCCCCGAGAAGGGGTGTGGCATAACAGGCCACAATGAAAAGATGCACCAACTCCGTGGATTCATTTTCACTCAGCCGCAAATGTTCCAGCAAATAAAGTGCCAGAATTGTTTTCATACCATAGTATGAAAACCGCTCACAAAACTCATTCCAAACCAAGTACTTGATGCTGCCAGGAAATGCATTAAAATACTCCATGTATTTTGACCCACGGACAACAACATGATCATCATCCACTTTGCCTTCTTCCAACAAGGGTGCTGCCAATTCCCCACTCTGAGCATCTGTTTGGATAATGCTGGAATTCCCCATCATATCATCACCAGGCATTTCTTGGAAACCCTTGTTTGGTGCTCAGCTAACCACGGAATGGATTTGGGGCTCTCTGCTACTCCTGTCTGCTTCACTGACGACCTAAAACCTGCCACGACATGAAACAGAAGTACACACAAAAAGATCAAAAAATGTTGCTCCAAATCTCTTCGCTGCATTTGATATCTAAGTGGGTCAAAAGAAACAATTGTTGCATGTCCCAACTTAGTCCTTACGTAATCCAGTTGCACACGCGATCTCAGGTTGTGCTTTCGCAAGTGAAGATGTAGATAATTGAGAAAACAACACACACCTAAGGGGGAAAAAAACGAAAACAAAAAGCATGTGGAGGACTTACCAGAGAGAAACGAAGAAAAAACAAATCCCTGCATATAAATTCCGTTGTCCACTGCAACAATCTTAGGAGCACATGTTCAAGCAACAATTCCTTGCGATGCAGAACTCCCGATCCATTGCAATGATTGCTTCTCGATGCCCGAAAGATTGCTTGAAGAAAGTGATCAGCCCCGGTAACGTGGAGTGTAGAAGCGGGAAGATTCTGAAAGAACAGAATCTGGTGGATTCCCAAACCCTAATTTTCACGGTGCACTTTTTTTCTCTGCGTTTGAAAACCAAGGCACCCCGCTGCCCACATTCATCCTTCTTGAGTTTTTCATCCCTGAAAACTCTAATTACACGCGCGCTTTTTGTCTGCATTTGAGAACCGAGTGCAGCCCAGGTCCACACACACACGCACGCACACATTCATCCTTCTTGAATTTTTCATCCCTTGGAACCCCCTCCTCTCCTCCCATGATATATGGAGAATTCCAGCCTTTCTCGGCCTTTTGGCTAAGATCAAGTGTAGTATCTGTTCTTATCAGTTTAATATCTGATACGAGGCTCAGAGAAAAAAAAAAAAAAAGCATCATCCAAACAGATGCTCAGAATGGGGAATTGGCAGCACCCTTGTTGGAAGAATGCAAGTATGGTATTGAGTACCTTGGCATTCCTTCTGTCTGGCCTCCTACAGGTTGCCATGGACCAGGCTGGTGCAACTACCCTAAACATGTTATGGCAGATTCCTCAAATAATGGCAATAACAGCTGGTGAGATTTTGTTCAGCATTACAGGCCTGGAATTTGCATACTCTCAGGCCCCAGACTCCATGAAATCCGTTGTCCAAGCTGCCTGGCTCTTTACCACTGCAGCAGGTAAGTTGCACTTTCAGAATGCAGAGAATTAGTTGAAGATAAGCATAATCACATTTATTGTCTTTTCGAACACTAGAATATTCTCCATGCAATCAACTACTATACTACTCTGCATTACAACATGTGAACTGGATGAGTGATGTAGAATGTGGTGTAGGTATGTCAAGGTCAGATGCTATGTGTTGTCCAATGTTATGATGACATTGATTGTTCAGTGATATGGTGGCACTTACTTCGTGCTCAAAATACTGCAGGCAATCTTGTGACAGTGATTCTGGTGGCAATTATCGGTGATCATCTTTCAAAGGTGATGAGTTTTTCTTCTTTGCAGTTGGTTGTGTGTTTGCAATGTTGTTATTACTCTGGGGAGGATCTCAATTTGTCTACAAGCAACTTGTTAATGGAAATCAATCAGAATATCTTGTTGAGGCTCTTGTTGAAGACTGGGTCCACAGTGGTTAAAAGAGTTCAAGATACTGTTACTGATAATCAGGCTAAGCCCTCTCATGTAGCTCTTCATTTGTTGTTTAGTGGTAAAAAAAATTTGTTGCTCAATGCATTCTATTGTCATAATTGACAATCTTCCCATGGACTCATAAAGTATGAGATGCTGTTTTGCAGTGATGTAGCAAGTCTATATATTCAGGTCACTGGGGTTCAGTTTGTAAGTTTGGGACTTCAGTATATTTGTGTCTGTATCTCAGATTTCTGGTTCTTGTAGTTTCATCAATCTACATCATGTAGAACATTGCACCTGACTGTCATCTTACCAACACAAAAATTCGTAAAGTGGAGTACTCTGGCTGAGTCTTGGGTATATAATGTTCCAGTAGCTCCCCCTTAATCTGGTTAGGTTGAATTCTGTACAGAGTCAGAGGACTTAAAGCCTCTTAAATGGTCTTCTGGGCATTTGCAAAAGGTTACAATAATGTTTCTATGATCACAAAACAAATTGGTGAATTTATATATGTGTTCCCTTGAGGATCTTGTTTCTGATGTTGGCTCTTAAAATCAAGGTTGCATCAGTTATTTGATAGTACACTATAGGAATACAAGAAGAAATCATCAAGGTTTCAAATTTCACCCTGAGCTAAAAAAGGAGGGGAGTTTGCACAAAAAAATCTCAGCTGGAGAACAAGGTGTGTTGCCAGCACTCTTTCAGATTGTCCAGTTTGGCTGCGATTCATGATGGTTTTTCACCCTGATGGAATATGAATCATGGATGTGATCTTGCTGTTCACAGGGAGAAGGATTCAGGTACACAAAGATGATAACTGCAACCCTTGCAAATGGTACAATAGCCTTCGCAAAAGAATCTCAGTTGGATCTGTGATCTGTCACATCTGGGGGTACTCATTGCAATGTGTTTATCATGACCTTTTATCCTTTTTGGAACTTCCACTTGAGAGTGCAAATGCTTGTCAGCATGGTGCATGTCTTTGTGACCATGTTATACTGCAACACCCAGTTCTCAAAGAGGCCAACAACAGAACTTGCATCCTGCTACATACATTGAATTTGAAAATTTAGAAAATAATGCCTCACAAGGTCATTTGCAAGGAAAATTCAATAGTATTTCCACCACTGATCTGGGGAGTATTCAACAGAATGGTGAGGTGCTGAAACAGAATCAGCAAAAACAAAATTTATGCCTCCACTTTTCCTTCAATACCACCTTAAACAAACTGATCCTTCTACCATGCATGGAACCCATCATTCTCAGCAAGTATTAAGAAGGCTTATCAGTGTTAACTATCATATAACAAGATTAATCCACAAATTGCAGTTGATTTCATGCAACCCAATCTCTCACAGGAATCTTCAGAACTCATAGGGAAGTCACTGAACTTGAAATACTACAGAGAGTCCATATGTGAAGATTTCAGGCTACATTGTAGTCACTACTTGCATGCACTATGGTGCACTGTGGGCTTTCCATCTCAGGATCTGTGTCATGTTTTCAGATGCAAATTGAACTGGGTGAATACTTGTCACAAGAAAGGTCCTATATAGTAAAAACCCAAGGAAGTTTACAGGTGCTAAGAAACCCCCCCTCCCCCAAGCACCAAGGGGCTACCTTTCTCCTACCTGAAGGACAAATATTCCTTGCTATCTATGCATATTCTTAGCAAAGACAAAGAATTAGTCATAAAAGGAAAAGGTACCAGATGACTATCACATAGCATAAGATGCCTTGGTACCTCAGGTAACAACAGCAAAAGAATGGCAGGTCTTTGCATACACAGCACATATATAGCATACAACCAAAATAATCGCAAAGCACCCTTGGGTGAAAAATAGTCTTGGGATGGGTGACCTTTCCAGATAATCATGCTGCAATAACACATTAGAGCTCACCACTGAAAGAGTATCATAACCGTTGATACCAATACCAGAGATTGTGTCATACTAATCAACCTTCTGCTTGCATGATAGGGCTATTCTGTTTGCAAATACTTCTCGTTGGATGTTACCTGTTGAGATACAATTTGTGGAACGTTTGCTGTTAGAGGGCACTACAATATGTTGCAATTAGATTCCATTTTGTACAAGTTTTTTGGGCCTTCCAAGTTTTCTGTCATTATGAGTCTCAAACCATATTTTCAGTTAATAATAAGAGATCACTTGATGAGACCAGCGAAAGCTAACCTTAGTCCAATGCTAATTTTGTGGTTCAAGCGGCCACTGTGCAGGTTGGTGCTCATGTCAGTCTTCAGACCTAGAGTTTTGGTAATACTGTCCAAAGGGAGAATTCTCTCCTTCTGTAACTGTAGCCTGTGGACATTTGGAAACACCCACCCAAAAAGGTCAAAACAAGTTCCAATTGTGTCGCAAAACAGTTTCCCTTGAAGGGCCATTGTTGATTGATTCCACAGCCAAGTGTAGCACATGGGTGTGTGTGGTGTCTATAGAACAAAACCAAGTAAATCAATATAACATATTGTGATCAATATGAGAGAGAGATGAAGTCCAGCCGCATATGTTTTATTCATCACTGCTTATGTGCATTGATTGTGGGTGAACTGTCAAGTCACCAGAGACTGCAATAGCAACCTCAGAACAATTGTCGTGTAAATTCTCCATCATCTTTGACAGTGAAGTCATCCACACCACAAGTCTTCATAGGACAGAGATCTTTGTATGCAAATGATTGGTGAAGAAGACCCAGAATTAACATAAATCCAGGAGGCAAGATTGCTGTAAACCAATCCAGGAAGTCTATTCACACACAAAAGATCATCATGGAAACACTAGGTTTTCTTTTTTTCACAGACATACAAAATAGCTGAAACCTGTGGCACATAGTAAGAATTGTGGAATCTTCATAATTGAACACATATCACTATTTCTACACATAGATAGTGTAGCTGAAACTTAAAAGACAGTAACCAACACCTTCACATGGACAATCCATATTTATTGCTTGCTGACGCAACATCCTGATTCAACCTGGTGCACCTCCAGCAACGAAGACAATTTTGAAGCCCTCACAGAGTGAAAAGGAACATTCACACAATCATCACCAATCAGCATGCAGAGGATGTGACAAAATGAAAGTTTGTCTACTGTAGTCCAAACCCAGTTGAGTTTGCTATGGCAACTTTTAACTGATTTTCAAGTTTTGACTTGTAGCTGTAATCAGGCAGCATAAGTACATTGAAGCATGTGTGGGCCGTTGGCAATCTACACAAATTCCACACATAGCCAACCACTCATGTAAGAGGAGAGAATCTGAGACCATTTGTTACTCCCAAGAAAAGGCCCCTTTCAAGACCGGCAATGCTGCAGGATGACTTCCTGGCAATTAGGAGCCACCAAGCATTGATACGCAATCCTGCAGGATAGGACACAACAACTTGGAGATCTAGTTTTCCTGACATCCAGAAGTCAAAACTTGACCAGTTCCCAGAGAGAGAAGGCATCCACCGGAACTGCAAGAGCAGTACATATGTTCTCTACAAAAGTTAACCACAATGTACCTGTCTGTATGTATGTATCTTCACCAGTGCGTAGAATCATAAATCTGAGTGCAGCCAAGCCCTCCTACAGGAGCCCAGTTGTTTCCAGTGGTGAAAAATAGCAGTTGCTTTCGCTGCTCAGCATTCATGGCTCTGACCTCCAAAATTCATGATGAAAAAGTTAGCTCTAATTTCATCGCACGGTGCTCCACAACTCTCTGAAATTAGAACTGCATAAGGAAACTATGAAAATGGAGGCTCAAGGATACACATGCTTCTGCATTCATCAAGCCTGAGGCAATGAGCTTGATGATCATGAATACCAAGGTGTTGTGGAGGGAATCGGACGGTCGGGAGGTCGCTTGAAACATCAAGCGTTGGATTCAAAACCCTAAACCCTTGTCTGCCTCTCTTCCTGTTGTGGGCTCTGTACCCTAATCCAGAATCGACACGTGTCATGTGTAAAGGGTACAGAGCCCTTTAGAGGAAGAGAGGGCTGTGGAGGGAATCGGACGGTTATTTGGTCGCCTGAAATCTCAGGCGTTGGATCCGAACCCTAACCCCTTGTCTTCCTCTCTTCCTCTCCTGGCCTCTGTACTTGGAATCCAGAGTCGGCACGTGTCATTGTTTGGGCTTTGGAGGGAATCGGACGGTTATTAGCTCGCCTAATATCTCAAGCGTTGGATCCAAACCCTAAACCCTTGTCTGCCTCTCTTCCTGTGTTCGCCTCTGTACCCGCTGCCTGCGCAGCCCCGCGCGCTACTGTGTGGGGGCAGGGGATTGTCAAGTTTTGCCGTAGACGTCTCTCTCTCTACTGGAGTTGTTCCGGTGTTTTTAGATGCCTAATGTCTGCTCAGTAGCAGAGGCTGGAACTTCAAACTTTGTGGTTCTCAAGATCCATAGAATTGGAAGAGGAAGTGGGTTTTGTAGTTGAGTTTTAGGTTTTTTTTTTTTTTTTGCGTGTACTTGCTTTTGTTGTCGTTGTCGTCGTCGTCCTTCGGGAGTTCCACTGATGGCAGCGTCGGAGAGCAAGAAAAAGAGGAAGGAGAAGCGCAGGGAAGAAGGTGAAGAACTTGAAGAAGGGGATGGAGGACTAGTGGTGGTGGAACAGGCAGACGCAGATTATCTCATCAAGCCGCAGTCGACGACTCCCCCTCTGGACACCTCCAAATGGCCAATCCTTCTCAAGAATTACGACAAGCTGAACGTGAGGACGGGGCATTACACTCCATTGCCGACGGGTCACACTCCACTCAAGAGACCATTGTTTGATTACGTGAGATATGGAGTGATCAACCTCGACAAGCCTGCCAATCCGTCTTCTCATGAAGTTGTGGCATGGATTCGTAGAATGTTGAGAGTCGACAAGACCGGACACAGTGGAACTTTGGATCCCAAAGTGACGGGAAGTCTCATAGTTTGTGTAGATAGAGCTACCAGGCTTGTGAAAGCTCAACAAGGAGCTGGTAAGGAGTACGTGTGTGTTGCTAGACTACATTCTGCTGTTGAATCTGTAGCTAAAGTTGCGCAAGCGATTGAGACTCTGACTGGAGCTTTGTTTCAGAGACCCCCATTGATCTCTGCAGTGAAGAGACAGTTGCGTATTCGAACAATCTATGAAAGCAAGCTTTTGGAGTATGATGCGGAGCGGCATTTGGTGGTGTTCTGGGTTTCTTGTGAGGCAGGCACCTACATTCGGACTCTGTGTGTACATTTGGGTCTGCTCTTAGGAGTGGGTGGACACATGCAGGAGCTAAGGAGAGTGAGATCAGGCATTTTGGGTGAGAAAGATAACCTTGTGACAATGCATGATGTGCTTGATGCACAGTGGTTGTATGATAATCACAAGGATGAGAGCTACTTGCGAAGAGTGATCATGCCCTTGGAGGTGCTTCTTACCAGCTACAAGCGGTGTGTTGTGAAAGACAGTGCCGTAAATGCAATTTGCTATGGTGCCAAGCTTATGATACCTGGTCTATTGCGGTATGAACAAGGCATTGAAGTTGGGGAGGAGATTGTGTTGATGACAACCAAAGGAGAAGCCATTGCTCTTGGCATTGCACAGATGACCACTGCAGTCATGGCTACTTGTGACCATGGTGTGGTGGCTAAGGTGAAGAGGGTGGTGATGGAAAGAGACACGTACCCCAGGAAGTGGGGTCTAGGTCCTCGTGCAACAACCAAGAAGAAGATGATCAATGATGGGTTGCTTGATAAGCATGGAAAACCTAATGAGAAAACACCTGCAGAGTGGCTCAGAGTTCCAAACCTTGATGGGCCCACGGCTGCTGCTGCTCCTCCGATTACTAAGGAGAAGACTGAAGATGCTGACAAGGTGCAAGCTGAGGAGACTGCAGATGCCAGTGCAGTAGTAGGCAAGAAGCGGCCAAAGGAGAGTCCTGTACAAGCATCAACACCTGAAGGTGCACCCAAGAAAAAGAAGAGCAAAGTTGAGGAGGCAGAGACGCCCAATGGAGAGACAGAGAGTCAGAAGAAGAAGAAAAAGAAAAGGAAAGAAGACTTGGAGATTGTGAACACTCCTCAGGTGGTACCTGCCAGTGCCAACAATGAAGAAACACCAAATGGGGAGACAAAGAGTGAAAAGAAGAAGAAGAAGAAGGACAAGAAGGAGAAAAGCAAAGAGGATGCAGACATGATGGACACTGCAGAGTTACCTGCTAGTGCTGAGAAGAGTGACAAGAAGAAGAAGAAGAAGAAGGAGAAAAGCAAAGAGGATGCTGAGGACACTGCAGAGTTGCATGTCAGTGCTGAGAAGAGTGAGAAGAAAAAGTAGTAGCAGCCACCAGCCATGACCTTTGGTATTGAAGCTGTTCTTTCTGTTCTGAGATTCAAGAAAAATTGTCGCAGCACTGCCATGGTAAATATGTGCCAACATCAATGGGATTGAGTAACCTCTTAACCCTGAAGGCACTGTTACAGAAAAACCTAAACACTAAGATGCACTTTGTTGTGCTAGTGTTATACTGGGGAGATTGCTCGAGTGACAAGGAGATTGAAAAAGCAGCTAGTTGCACAGTGGCTTTCAGGACATGGAGCTTGTCTATCTATGGAGACAAAAAAGAGCTATGGAAAGAGCAAGGACTCCATTAGATTTTGTTTTGCTTTCAACATCATTGCACAGTTCTTATTTCCCTGATGCAGTGAAAGTATGCCTGTAACTAGCAATCTGACTACTGAGCAACCTGTGTTCCTCTCTCATTTGGAAAACGACAAGACTTTCAGGCTTGCCTGACCTCACTTCTTCAATTTTGTTCTGTTTTATGGTGGGGAATCCTGTTGTGCTATATCTTTTATCTTCTTGGGTCTTTTTTTCACTATGCAAAGTGCTTGTGTTGTGAAGCCATAGCAACATGTAGCAGGCATGATTCACAAACTCTCAGTACTCAGTAAGATGTACTGCCAGCAATGTGAGACTCTTGTATGTGTTTTCAACAGCCAGAACTCAATTCCCTACAATCTGATTTCACATGTGATTTTGATGAATGTGTCTCAATAGACTCTTAGCTTTATTATCTGTTGCTGAACTTTTTGATTGAACTTCTGGTTCTGAGAATTTTACCAGTTGTGCTCTGTCACCACTGCAACTCCTCTTACTAGGGGAGGGCTTAAGGACAGTAGATACCAGAAACAAATCAGTTTTATGCAAACTGCAACAGAGAGTCAAAACATGGGTAAGGTGGTAATGTGAATGGCATGCTATCTTTTGGTTGTTAAATGTATGCATACTTCTGTAATGGTGCACAAATCTGAGATCTGATTGCTTCAAATCACAAATCTGCTTGTGACTTTGACTGATCTACTCTAATTTATGCAAGGGAAATTTGGTCATTTGCCTTCACAGGGATTACCCATGAACATTGCAGGGATTGGAGTGTTGAACCTTGAATGGAGAGTCACAGGAGCTGGCTGCACTGAAGTGATGGTCAGATTTTTGTGAGGGGAACTAGCAAGGCTATGACCACACTCATTCTTGCATTGTTACCTTTGAATTTTTTTGTCATGGAATTTCCTCTGCAATCTCATAGATATGATTAGCTTCTGGCAGATGCAGTTATTCAAGGCACAATGCACAGTGACAATGATTTTGGAGTCTGGAGATCTATTTCAATATATGTGATGAGGGAGAGCCTTCATGCTGCACACCACTGCAAGAAATCATGTTTCTGTGCATCATCAGACATCGCCATGAACCTCAGCATGTGCTGTGCACAGATCAGGTGCCATCCATGGTGTGAAACTCTATTCTGCTGAAATTTAGACCAGTGCAAGCAGAGTCCAAGAAATGCAGGATCCATCATGGGCAAATAGCCACATCAGGCAGATCAAAGAGTAACAGATGAGATCTCTACAGTTGGGCAAGAACAGGTTGAAATGATTCTTCTGTCTGGAGTCCGAACTCTGCACATGACCATCATTCAAACATCATACAGGCATCAATGCACTCTCAGATGCGGGTGAAGAAGATGCCAATTTGAGTGGCTTCATTGTGACAATTTTCTGAGCATTTCTGATCAAATCATGAGCTTCAAGTAGTCATAACTTGTTATCTATCTATCTTTTTTCTAATCCTGAGAGTATTTGTAGGAGTGTAGAAGGCCACTGATTAGCAGATCTAGTTTACAATATGATAATGTAACATGATCAAGCTTCTAGTACATGAACCCTCACTTGCTCAACCTTTGTATAAGCATCTCATCTTTGATTGTGCTCACATTGATCCATGTCTAATGTAGTCTCGAGATTTGCTTTGTACAAATGATACGACTGAGTGTAACACTCAGAATTGTCAAAGGGCTTTGCAACTTGGGTTTGGGTGTGGCATTCAGACTTAAAGAGATCACTGGCATATGCCTACAGTCATCCTAATCTGGTGTGGTTTTGGAACCAAAAGTGGCATGGCGAGGATAATCTGGAACTCCAACTCCATGGTAACTCATCAGGCTGATGACGGCACTCACATCTCCTTTGTCTGCCATATTGTTCATCATCCTCACATATGCATCTCGCAGCTTCGCAAGCAGGCGCAATGGTCTCACAGACCCCCTCTTTGACCCCTTGACTGGCTTGTGTATTATTCCCGATAGAGCTGCAGCTTGCTTCTGCAGCTGGAATTCAGTTTGACAATCCAAAGGAAGCCCAATGCAATCTTCCAGCACTGGTGCCAACTTTGACCTCTCATGATTAGATCCCATGCCACTGATCATAAAACCAACTTCTGTGCTAAAGTCTCCCAAAATCCCTTCAAAGCTCGAGATCTCAGAAGAGACAACTTTATGTGCTAAAATTTGCAGGAAACTCTTCCAAACTCAAAAGATCTTCAAACTGCAAACAGGAAGAAAATATGAAATACAAAAGAAAAGGATTGAAAAAACTCTTAACTCCGAAAGCAAGCAAAGGTGCACATTTGTAATGTATGTTAATAAAAAAAGAAAAGTGTCTCATTTCTAATGTACGTTTTCAAAAGAAGAAAGTGAGAGAGAGACATTAGAGAGAGATGAGAGAAGGATTGTATTTTCAGCTTTTGGAGGTAGTACTATCACGCGACAACTTGTTGCCCAACTTTCTCCCAGGTTTTGACCTCAAGGTCTCCACTTGGTTTTCATTGACTTGTTCGCCTCAAGACACCTCAACTAATAGCTGGTTGACTGTAATATGTGAGGTAAAGACTAAAGAGATTCTCCGATTTTTTAGTGTACTTGAAGGGCATATTACCCAGATTCATATTTTCCTCGGCCCTTTTATTTTCATTTTTTTCCCCTGATCGTCATCTCTAACGAATCGAAGGACCCTACACACTAAGCACACCCTTGTGGTGATTTGCACTAAAAATGCCTCAAGCTTCCCCTGAGTTTCTATTGAGGATGGATAGCACAAGGGTGTGGATACAGCCAGAGTTTGGCACCAAAAGCATTGAGTTTGTGCTTAAAAGCTCAAATTAATAAGAAGAAAAACTGGTAAGTTTATGCACCTACTTGCAAAGGAAAACCATAGGAACAACTAACCTCCACTGGATTTTGAAAACCTGGGGTATTTAAAGCTCATCTTCATCTAGAATTTGTGTGTCACAAATCACATGTCCTAACCTATCCTAATGTAGGACATAAAAACATGTACTTGGGCTTCGTGTTACTTTGCTTACAGTGACGAATGAATTGACAAACAGATTATAGTATTATAAAATTAAATGATTTTAAAGGAAAAATAATTCGTTACCAAACATTGGTAATCCGTTATCATATCAATTGTCCATGAAATCATTTCCACCTCCATTAATTTTAAAAGCATGAAATTTAATTTTCATCTATTGGAAACATTAACCTTTTTGGCACCCCTAACATGCCTCAGTGAGCTTCTTGGAACCCATGCCATATTCAATGTCCTTTTCGGCACCCCTCATTGCCCCCAAAAACAAATGTTTTGGGGGCATTTCCAATGTCCCCTAATGTTTTTCTTGGTATGTTTGACCACGACACCCCTTGTGATTTAAAAATACTTTTTTTTTAAAAAAAATTAATACCACAATGCCCACAATGTCCCCTTCATACTTTTTGGTGCCCCTAGCATCCTCCGACATCAATTTTATGCCCTTAACATCTCTTGGGTCCTCCTTTTGCCAAAAAATTAAAAAAATCATATCCAACCCAATACCCCTAAAGTGTTTCCAATGTGCCTCTTCAAGGCCCCCAATTGTTGCTTGTTACAATTGTGCCATTCCTTTTTTCTTTTTCTTTTGTGTTGTTCCCCAGCCATCTTTGAGCATCTTTGGTGTTGTCTAAATATATTTTGGTCATTGACCAAGCTTAGGTTGTCCTCAAACCAAAATGCCCCATCAATCTAAATTTTTCCTAAGAACATCTAGGCTTAAAACATTTGGCAAATCAACGTCTCATCTTGGAATGTTCTTTTGGGACCTTGGTATAACAACAATACTCTTGAACAATCATAGTGCTTTAAACATTCAAGAAACTTTAGAAATGTTAAAGTTGTTTGTCTTGAAACTAAAATTTCCAATGAAAATTTAATTATTTTTTAAATGTGTATTTATTTGTTGAATTAAAATTTCAAAGCTAAACACCCAGCCTTCTCAACCTGCATATTACATATACATTGTTGGATTGTCATTCAATTGAGTCTTATTGGGAGGCACATAGTTGGACAAGCATGATAGGTTTTTAGGTGTTGGAAGTTGGGTTTAAATGCATTTTAAACCTATACTTAATAAATGACACAAATTTTTTTAACAAATTTTGTATATTTTTTACATGAATCATTAGTCAATATAGTCAACAAACACGTTTTAATGTAATTATGGGTTGTGATACTTGTGATTTCATGGGTGTGAAATGTTAAACATGCATTTCAAAGTTGAATGAGGAGAAAATTCAAATGAAAGTACCTTATGTTAACATGAATTAACATTTTTATTTATCTCTTCATAAAGATTTTTGGGCTAATTAGGAAGGGGGAAGAGTTGGGCCCCCAATAATTTTTTAAAAAATTAGGGAAAAAAAAATTAATTGACTACCAAAAATTTGATTAATGGAGAAAAAAAATTATCCATTCTAAAATGAGGGTGGTAAGAAGGGGTGAAATAAAATGTCCAACCTCATGTCATGTGTGGAGCTCATATTAAAAGATTGTTAGATCACCTCTCACTATATTAATGAATTTGATGTTTAGAATGATTTTATTCAATATTGTTGAAGATTGATTTTATGTGACCAAAAAATGTCAAATGGATTTCAAATATATATCTTTTCATCCATTATTTGCATTATTTGATCATCCATCAATTGATCATTTTTTTGTATTATTGAATATTCATTTTTTATATATTTATTCATTTGGTTTAAATAATTTGAAAAATAGATAGGTTTTCAATGTTTAGGTTTTTTTCTTTTTTCTTTTGAAAGAGATACCCATGTCATTGAAAACATGGTTGTAGAGTATAAATGGGTTGATATCATGTGGTTTTTTCTATGTATTAATAATGTGATGCAAAAAACTTAATTAAATTATCAAAACACATATTTTTAAAAAATTAACCAAAAACAAAACATAAGAAAAACATTGATGAGAATATTAAATGTTCTTTTTTCACTGATTTTTTTTTTTCATTTCATATAATACACACATAATGAAATGAACATCACAAAACCACAAGTGGGTACAAACCACAAAAAAGGAAAAGAAAATATGTGCATGCCCAAAAACATTTAAATTCATGATAAAATGATCCATCATAAATCACAATGTACATGATAAAAACACAATTTTAATATCTTTAATTTTACAATCAACCTTCATTCTTGTTTTGTGTTTCAAACAAATCACAACACCAAAATCCCTTATCCATGACTTTAGCCATGATTGGGTTGCTAGTTGTTATAGACATCCATGATTAGGAAATGTCATATTTAAAATTTCTTTTTCAATTATAATTATGAAAGGCAATGTTTTTTACGACTATGACTTTTGCAAGTATAATCATGAGAGACATCAAATTATTATTATTTTTTAGCCTGCTAACCTAGGCTAAATAAGCTTAAGGTTTGCTAGGCTAAAAGCTTAGCCTACATGTTAAAAACATAAGCTATTTAGGAACTTATTCTAACCTAACTAACAACCTAAGTTAGGTTACATATTTAAGCTAAACTGACAACCTAACCTAGCTTAGTTAGTTTTATAGGACTAGGTTGCAATTGGGATGATTTGAACCCTTCACCTCCACATTGAGAGATGAGATCTTTAACCATTACACCACATGTTTTTACATAATAATGGTGTCATTGTATTATTATAAACAATTTTTTTCTAATTCACTTGCCAAAGTGTCTAGCTTAATTAAGATACCTATTGAATAACATATAACCTACCTATTAACTTAATAAGCACTTTAATAGGTTTTGCCACTTACCTAAATTAGGTACCTACTTAGTAAATAATATGTACCAAGGTGGGTACATAGTTAATACATACCTAGGATAGGTAAGTATGTGCCAAGGTACATACTTACCTAGGTAGCTACTAGTAGCTAACAAGTAATTAGGTAGGTACCTCTAACCTAGCTAATAGCCATTAGCTAGGTAAATATGTAAGTACCTAATAACCACCTAGGTAGTAGGTAATAGGTTCCTACACAATTACTAGGTAATAAGTACCTACTACCTATTATGTTATACACCAAGGTGGCTACTAGGTAATATTTACATACATATTAGTTACTAAGTAAGTAACTATAACCTAGTAGTTACATAATAACTACCTAAATAATAGGTACATAAAGTTAGGTACCAACAACCTATTAGTTACATAATAGCCATGTAAATAATAGGTACCTACCTAATAACTACCTAGATAGTAAATAATAAATATTACCTAGTAGATACTTGTTTCATAGGTACCTAACTAGCTAGTAGGTAGTTAATAGTCAATACCTAAGTAAGTTACTAACCTAGGTATGTTAGTCATGTAATCACATTGCAATTGTAGTCATGTAATCATAATGCATTCACAATGTAGTCACAAAAATGACTAAAGTTATATGACTAAAAACATATGACAACATGACTCAATTAAAACATAGTCACAAAATGTCCTAATCATGAAAGACACATTTTGGCAATGTGCATTTTCATCAGATCATTATCAAACTCATTACATGCATTCACATTTGCTCCTTCATGCCCTTTTGATCCATGGTGGATCAAATTAATTCACCTTCGTTCATTTTGCATTCACAAGTGTACATAGGAAACTGCTCAAAAACATTCCTTGGATGATGTGATGTGAAGTTACCAAATGATGTATCCACCCTTTACTTACATTTTCTTCAATGATAACACTTTACCTTACCCATTTTGTTTTATGTGTGCAACCTTTTATCCTTTGAATAATTTTGCACTTTTGAAAAGCTTATCAAACTCTTGTGCACATTGAAAAAACTTTAGGCTTGATCATTTTTGCACCTTTGACTAAAACCCTATGGTCAAGGAAAAAGCTTTAGATTCATGGAATGTATTCTAATAGTCAAATTATTTTTAATATAAACTTCACTTTGAAAATGTGAAAAAGAGGCAAGAATAGCTATAAAGGAGATGGAGGTTTATCAATTTAATAATATTCCCTTTGCCCCCCCCCCCCCCCCCCCCCC
>Ga0209611_10000625_pt1 | contig 54840 bp, 45 predicted proteins | sample S1TSphgellanicum_3_FD_187693 | JGI IMG/M metagenome (GOLD analysis project Ga0209611, IMG submission 187693) | Host-associated microbial communities from peat moss isolated from Minnesota, USA - S1T2_Fc - Sphagnum magellanicum MG (SPAdes) (version 2) | ecosystem: Host-associated > Plants > Peat... | reverse complement strand
CGCTCTTCTATTTAACCGCTAGTTCTTTCGGTAGTGGGGAGGGGGGGGGGAGGGGAAGGTTTTTATATCCGCCTTTGGTGTGATGGGAGAGGGATGCGATCCGACCGTCATTCCTACCCTTCGGACGGTTGCAATGCTTTGTGGAGATAGTTTGTACACGGAAACCGTGGTGGTCCAAACCCCGTCACAGATTGACACCGGTCGCCCGCTGCTTCATCGGCCTCTCCCTCCCCCACCCCCCAAAACCCCCATCAGACAGACAAAAGGACGTAGTTGAACAATGGAATTGCAAATAAGTTTCCTAAAAAGGTCCATTTTATATTTATTTTTAAAACTTGTTATTAGCTTAATTTTGAAAACTTTGAAATATTTGCATTACCTATTTAGCATGACTTTAGTACCCATATAGTTTTTGAACCTTCTTGTGACCTTATATTCATACATAAACATTCACATGTTAATATATTAAATGCAAAGTCATAATCAAATGTATGTTTCATTCACATGTCAACAATATGATTGATGATTGCAATTATAACATTGTCAATTGATGTCCAAGTATATCATTTATCATTTACATGATGTGCTTTACAATTTCAAAATTTGTGTTCTTGAAAAAAATAATATTCTAAATTACTTCATTTATAATTTTGGTACTCATATGCAAAACATGTCTAATATTCATGTTACAAAAATGTTTATGAAATCTCAGCACCTATAATTTTTAGATCCTTTGATAGTCTACTTTTAATTTAAAGTTTTCAGAATGGACCTTGTAGGAAACAATACATGTTTGATACAATCATTTCACACTCAAATACATATCATGACCATCCATGGATTGATGTACCATTTCTTATACATCAACTTATATATCTAAAGGTCTTCAACACCAATCCTTGTGTTTTGTTTTCAAAGGACACAATTTGCAAGTGGAAGTGAATAGGATTCATTATCCTTTGTGAATTAGCACGAGATGTTTGAAAACGTGGGGATTTTATCCAATTGTGAAACGTAATCCTCATTGTAAATTGTAAAAATAATCAAATAAATGTGAAATAATTTTCAATACATTATTAATAAAATTTTATTATAATGAGCTTCTTTGTATTTTTTAAATTTTTATTACAATGTATTTTGTAGAAAAGATTTGCAAGTATGTATGAAATTTACATACAACATTCCTTGGTATTAAAAATTAAGAAAAAATCATTGTCCATATGTATCGTGTGGATTAATGTAGTTTTTGAGGTTGGGAAAATTGTTAATTTGCATGTAAATTAACTTGCAATAATAAATTTATTCTTGAATGGATATGTTTTTATAACTTTGTACTAGTTTCATGCTTTGAATATTAATAGTTAAAGATGAAATAATCATCTTTCCCTGAATCACATTTAAAATACAAAATCACATTTAAAAATGCATTTATGTCTAAAGTAAATTGAACAATTTTTTTGCAAAACATGAGTTTGGCATGCAATGTGCAAACCATTTTTATCATGACAAGTGTCTTGAAAGGAGTCTTTCATTGCTTTTTTTCAATGTTATGTACATTTTTGATGTCTATGTAATAGAAGGAACGGAAAACTAAATATGTGTGAGTTAGGAAGGGAAAACTAAATATATGTGAATTTACTTGGGCTTTGAAAAAAAGTTAATATCATTAAGCATCTTTAGGGTTAGGTCAGCCAAAGAACATATTAAGTAGATCACAAGTTTTTTTTTATCATCTTTCATCTCTATCAAGACAATATCTTTGAGCAAGGACATTGCTATATGCAAATTGCAAATAATGTGCCCCATTTTGGATGCGGTTGTTTAACATTTTACTTCAAAATTTCTTCATTAAAAGCATTGCCTCGATGTTGAGCCTTTTGGGTGTTAGTTATAGTTGACAATAAATTAAATAGACATTGAGATTATTGTAAATGAGCATTTATTTTTCAAATAAATTGGTTTATATAAATTAGTTTAATTATATAAAAAATACTTCCCAAAATGGTTGTTTTTTTAAAGATGCAACTCTGTTGGTGCTTGGGGGTTGCCTCCACTTGCCAACTAGGCCCCATGGGCATGGGTGCTTGTTTGAACCTATGATAAATGGCAAAGTCATTATGTGATGAGTTATCTATTTTGTTGTCTTTGGCCAAAGGCAAGAAACTTGGCATAGGTGAATGCTTTGGGGACACACTTTTTGCTTGATTTTGAGCTGATGTGGTCTAGTGACAACTATGTGTGATAGGTGGAGATGTAGTCCCATGTGGAAGAGTTTGTATGTTAGTGTAAAATTTTGGGGTAAATTTTGGTTTAAAACTTCAACCATTGTGTAGGTAAAACCATTATGCAAGTAGTTGCTTGCTTTATTTGGCAAAGCACGTTGCCCCCTAGGCTCTCGCTTGCAAACTTGAGTACCATTGGAAAGTCATTGATGAATAGGGCCACATTGAGGTGGTTTCATAATGTTTAGACCTATGATGCAAGAGTTGTCAAATTTTGAATGATTTTTTCATTAAAATTTTAGATGAAATAAAATTTTGTATTGTACTAGGGCACCCTCTTGGTACTATTGATAAGTCCTGCATGGGTATGATTTTTTAATTTTTAGACCTAAGTTGCAAGAGATGTTGAAATTTGAATAAATTTTGTCATTGAAATTCAATAAAATTCATAAACTAAATGTTGATGGAAATTTGATTTTAGATTTACATCATTTACTCTTTTAAATTTCATACAATATTACAATATGTGTTCAATGATGTTGACCAATTAATATACGTTGCTTTACATAAATATAAATGAATGAATGAATTAATTTTTGTGTGTGTAATGATTTAATGAACAATTTTGATGCATACATACTTTGCACAATATTTATTTATACCCAAGTTTTGGCACCAAAAAAATGTTTTCTGTAAAAAAATTGCATATAGTTTATATTATGATGAAACTTTGTTTAGATCTAAAATGAAACGTGATAATTGGTTTAAGATTGAAGTTATAGAATGCAAGGAAGTAAGGTTCAAATATGATGGAAACATTTTATAAACAACTTGATCATCTTCCACAATAGTCAATTTGTTTGGATCCTAGCTTGTTTAAAACACTTTAGATTTTTTTTTGAAACGTTGGATAATGGATGAATTCGAGAAAATTGAATATTAAAAAGCTAAACAATAGATGAAACTCAAGAATTGGGACAATGAATGAATTCAAGGAAGCAATATGAACATGATGTTAACAAGTTCCTTGATTTGCAATGTTAAATTCGAGGGTTCAAGTTTAAGTTCTTTGACCTAGACATGAGTTGATACAAAAACCAAATATAAAAATAGCCTTTTACTTGAATTGAAACTAAAACCAAAACCATGAGAAAACACCTTTTCAACACAAGTTTTAGAAAAAAAACTATTATTTTATTTTATTTAGGAAATAGAACAAATGACCCAACCTGCCAAACCCGTTGGCACCCCCAAGTCAAGCTCATTTGGTCAAGGGCTGGCATGAGTTTCACCTCCACACTACCAGGGTTAAACCCACAACCATCTTTTGAGCTCCCAAAGTCCCATAATGAGAGGTTCAAGTTTTTTAATAGGCAAATTGAACTTTTGTGAAGAGTTTGGCAAGTAAGTTGACATTTATAGATAAGTAAATCATTTTTAATTAGTTAAACTTTGCACTAGTACAATCTTTAATTTTATTTTATTGTAATATATTTATTATAAAGTTTCGTACCTATAAAAATTTCAATTGTGAGAAGTGTGCATCGTACATGGAACTCATGGACCCAATTTTTGAACTCCCTAGTCTAGAAGTTGTTAAATTTGATTTGTTTTTGTCAAATCTATATTCATGTGGTTTAGAAATTTAGAAGTTATTAAATTTCATTTTATTTTTTTTGCCAAACCTATATTCACATGGTTTAGAAATTTGAAGAATTGTGCTTGATCTAGAAGTTGTTATTATTATTTTTTGGGTCAAACCTATATTCACATGGTTTAGAAATTTGAAGATATTGGGCTCGATATAGAAGTTGTTATTATTTTTTTGGGGTCAAACCTATATTCACATGGTTTAGAAATTTGAATAATTGGACTCAATCTAGAAGTTGTTAATTTTTTGTTTTTTGTCGAACCTATATTCACATGGTTTAGAAATTTGAAGAATTGGGCTCAATCTAGAAGTTGTTAATTTTTTGTTTTTGTCAAACCTATATTCACACGGTTTAGAAATTTGAAGACTTGGGCTCAAACCCATGTTCAAAGACCTTATCGAATTTTTAAAAGTGTCAAAACTAACATTGAAAGTTCTCCTTCAAAACGAAGAACCACAGCTAACACTGGTACGATCCTAGGGATGTTGGATAATGGATGGATGTAGGGATAACGAGACAATGAATAGAATTAAATTTTTTTGATAAAGTTGGATGATGGGTGGAGCTTAAGAAGTTGGTTAAATATGGTATCTAGTTGACAGAATTTTTGGGAAGTTTGAACAATGGATGGACTTAAAGAGGTGGAGAACATTGAAAACACTCTAAAGTTTTTGGAAGCTTTTATTTTTCCCTGGCATTAGAGTTATCTGTAAAGTTTTGCGATTAGGGGGTGAGAACCATCAGTTTTGGCATAATAGGACATCGAACGTGTATCTGAGAATGAAAATTTTACAAAATGAAATAGCTGGGACCCAGAATACCTAGTTTTTCCAGCAATTTTAGTGGTAAACTGAGTTTCATCCTGTCTTTCCTTTTTCCTGAGCTCCTCCACTGCTACTACATAAAAATTCTCACTGCTACTACCTGTACAATTACTATACTTTGTTTCGAACCTTGTGCATACTGAGATTTAATCATATTCCTTTATTTTGTGGATACCGCTGAAAGAGGGGACAGGGGTGAAAGCAGGCCCAAAGACAGGGTGATTTTACAGATAACCATATTGTCCATTGGATACGATGTGAGTCAAGAAAGATGATAAAGATGAACAATACAAGAAAATGTACTCACTCAATGGTCCCCAGATTGTTTTATGGTTTCATCCTCTAACTTTTGGACTTTGCAGATAACCAATAATAGGGGATGAAATTGGGACAAGGGATGAGATTGGGTATGAGACTATAGAGAACTTTATGAATAATTTTAGTATCTAAACAAAATCATAAACAAAATCAAATACTCTCCCAGTACCAAATTGTTTTTTAGGTTGCTTCTAGACATTAGAAATATTCCATCTTGTGTTAGTCATAAGACTAAATCCTTGTCTCTAAAAAGTTTAAAATTAACATTTGAGGAGTTAAATGTAGTCACTTGGCACTAATAAGAGGTATCACTCAAGAACATAAAAGGTGGGTACTAGTGTAGGTGCTGGTACCTTTGGCACTAGTTGCCTACAAAATGCAATGAAAGAAGGTACCTATATAGCCTAATAACTATTATTAATTATTGGAAAACTGTTGAAGATACAAAGGGATCAAATGGGTACCCACAAATTGAAGGGAACAAAAAAATGCCAGAGTATAAACTCACTAAATTTGACATGCCAATAAAAGTGAACAACAAACTTTAATTGTCAGATTTCCTAAAATTAGGCATGACAATAGCCTAAATAATGGCATATGGAACATGTCAAACTTGATCTTCACCACCACACACATGTAAAGACACAAAGAATTATTTTTTAGTGTTAGCGCTAGGTTCTGTTAAAATATAACATAATTTTTTCACAACTTGAGAGTGCGGGGTCCGGGGAGGTTTTGCTTTTTGGCCTACATAGTTTTGGTGATCACTCATTAATGCAATGGCCACAATAGCCATGGTAGCTATTGTCCCTTGCCCAATAACCAAGGCACCTTTTCACATGGGATTTTTTTCCTTTTTTTTTCCCCCCACTTTTTGTTTCTTTTGGGCTAAAACCATATGGGAGGTCAAACAAAGACATGAACAAAATTGATATTCATCACCAAGGATACAACGTTGGGTGAAAAGAAAAGAAAAGAAAAAGAAAAGGAAAAGGTTGCTTTGCACCTAACTTTGGTCAATTGTGAAACATGTTTATATACATGGATCATGGGTGGTTTCGATATGGTAGTACCTTGGCCACTTTAACACATGTTTGTCGAATAATTAATTAATTAATTTTGGGAACTTCATTTTGATGAATAATATATTCTCAAATATTTCATCAGATTCCTTATTTTCCCTTCAGAAAAAATATATTTCTGAAATTTTTTTTTTAATTTTTAAAAAAAAATATATATTCCTAAATTTCTGAAAATAGTATAATTAGTGTGGCCCATGTGTATACTATGGTGTCTAGAACTAGAAACAAATCACTATTTTTTTTAATTTTTTAATTTCATTTACTTTATCCTTTTTTGCCTTTTTCACTTTTTGAAAAGCAAAATTAGTAACTTCTTCACCCTCTAGCTGGAAAGTGCTGAGAATCATCCATCCTTGCGCAATAGTGATTTGTTTCTTTTCCTTCCGTCCAGTAGTTTTTGCCAAAAATAGTTTTTGAGAAAAAAAACTTGGAAAAATCTGATTTTTTAAGTGTACTTTATTTTGTACAGCTAAAAAAATACTCATCAATTTTTTGAAATAAAAATTATTTAAAATATAAAACACTGGTCTAATCATGCCCAAAAGAAATATTGAATCCAAAGGGAAAATAACAAAAAAAAAAAAAAAAAAAAAGTGAAAAATTACATGAATTTAGACTTTGGACCAATCATAAGAAAAATTATTGAAGTCTTTATGATGAGTAGTGCATTCTATGGGAGTCCTAATATATATATATAAGTTTCATGATGGAATTAAAAACCAAATATTATAAAAACCCTACAATTTTGGATAATGACAATGAAATTTACATTAGTTAGACAATAGATGTTACAAATTTGTAATGAATATTTTTAAAGAAATGTAGCACATTACTCTAAGACTACCATACCTTAGTTTCCACATTGACAAGAAGAATTTTTTTTTTCAAGAAATTAATTAATTAATTATTGATAATAATAATAATAATAATAATTATTATTATTTTCATGATCCACTATGATATTGTTATATTGAGGAGTGAAATTATTCAGATTGTAGCATGTGATAATTTACGATGATGTTTGAGACTTCAACTTCATATTTTCACAAATTTTTTAAAAAGATTATTTAATGATGAAATTGGCCCTAAGGTAAAGGTATTATTCAGAATGGAATAAAGGAAGACTTAAAAGTAATGAAGGTTTAAATTAACTTTTGATGAAACCAATCCTACAAGAAATTTAGCTTTTAAATTAACTTTTGACCTAACCATTCCTAAAAAATAATTAAAATTTTAGCTTTAAGATTAACTTTTCATGCAACCATTCCTACAAATAATTTTAATTTAACTTTTAAATTAACTTTTGATGAAAACATGTTTAAAGTTGTTGAAAGTTTCCAAAGAAATCAGTCCGGACTCCAACCTTACTTTCAGACTTCAAAGGAAAGTAGGTAATTATATTTATGGGATTTTTTGTCAATTATCAAATTCCAAGCACATTTTGGTTCACTATTACGAGACTATGAGTGGATGATCATCATCAATGGAAGATTATATCACATAATCTGCCATACCAGACCTCAATGTAAGTGGGACAGGTGGTCACTGTGCTGATTCCACTTGTAACGTGAATCAACAACAAGTGGGAAGTATTGATTATGCTCTGGAACAAGCCCTGGTAGAATCTGTTTATCACACCTGATGGAACGGTATCGGCCCAGCATGTTCCTACATGGAATGGGCAGGAGCAAAAATTAGTTTTAATAATTTATCAGAAAATAAAGATTATAGTAGAAACCCCATACAAACAAGGTATTTTATATATATATATAATTTTTAATAAATAATTTTATCCCTCGATTTGGCGATATTATGATTTTGGTGATTTTTTCCCCCAAAAATTAGAAAAATTACCCAAATTTTCATCAAAAAATTCCCAAAAAACCCCCCCCCTCTTTTTTTGGTCTAAAGGTTTACCTGTTGGGGTGACCCGCGTTTTCGAGGGGGCAGGAAACGCAGACTCCCCCACCCCTAGCTCAAGAGAAATTAATAAACAAAAATAATAAAATTCCGGGTTAAAACTTTTTAGACGATTTGCCAAGTGAGAGCCGCCACGTGGCAAAAGAAGCCACTACGTGTAGCACTTACAATCGCTACACTTCATACTACCGACCATGCTGACTAGACTTCTCTGTACCTGGAATAATAGTAGGTAGTGTATACAGAAGTCACTAATTCTGGGCTTTTTAGGTAGGTCGGTAGTTGACGACACCTTTTGAAAATTTTACCGGCGAAATTTCGCCAAAAAGCGACCATTTCCCTATACTAGGCAATTGTGGCGATTCGGGAAAGTTTCCAACAAATAAGAAAGTTCCTTTTTCTTGCTAGTTTATTTATTACAAAAGAAAAGGGATTTTTTGCGACAGGATATTCCATTTCTAAAATATATATTTTCAAAAAATGACGAAAACTAATTCGCCACAAAAAGAAGAAGAAGACTGCAAACAAGTTCCTATGGATGATCGCCCTTTTGGCTACAAACCAAAAACAAATCCTTTAAAAAAAAACACGTAAAACTAGGTGTGACTCGTACCTACTACCTACCAGCCCTACCCACTACCTTCCAGGGTTTTTTAATTTAAATTTAAAGTAGTTAATTAAATTTCAAATTCCTCAAGTAGGTCCACTGGCGAGAATCCCGAGCATTAATTAACTTTAAATGGCGACTGTCCTAGGTGGGCTGTAGCATGTTTACAAAACTCCTGCTACAAGTGGCGACCTGGGAAATGCCTAGATTTAGATGTGGCTAATTTAATGATTTTTATTTCGAAAAATTTGCCCAAAAATCCCTTAAAATCACAAAAGACTTGGTTTTTTTTTCGTTTTTTCCATTTTCTGGGGGGAAAAATTAAATAAATAAACTCACCAATTTGCGATATTTCGCCACCAGAAAGAAGAAAAAAGAAAAAAGAACTGCTACCGACCTACCTATCCTCCCTTGGGACCCGCTCAGACTAGCACTAGGCTACCTATTTGTAGGTGGCACTAGGTGGCGTTGTCGAGACACAGTTCAGGTTGAGAACAGCGAGTGGCGACGAAGAAGAAGCGTTACAACGACAAGTCGACGACGACAACGTCCGCGACCTCGTATTCTTTGTTCTTTCTCTCTTTCTTTCTTTCTTTCTTGCTTGCTTGCGCATGAATCTACAATTTCCATTTTGTTTTGGGGTTTGATGAATTGCAGAAGGAACGATGCGGTGATGGAGTAGGCAATCATGTGTCTGTTTTTTTCCGATTTTTTGCTGAATTTTCGCTTAAGCTCTAGAATATTGGTAGAATTGATGAGCCCAGAGCCTTGTCCATGAGCAGCAGCCAGGCTGCAGAGAGGTGAAGAAGAAGAAGAAGACGACGACGAGGAGAAAGTAGTTTGTTTCTTTGTGGAGAGCGCAAGGATGCGGATTCTTCTTATGTCGTCTGCAGGTGTTGTTGGATTTGGATTTGGATTTGGAGCTTGAATTGAGGCTTGAAGAAGGAGGAGGCGGAGGAGCAGGAGAGCGGGAGAGCAGCTGCTGGCGGGATGTTTCTTGAGCGGATTATGAAGCTCGTGCAGCAGCAATCAGGTGGGTTTCATTGGGGTGTTGCGGTGGTGAGGGAGAGATTCTTGTCGCACAGCAGCAGGGGCGGCAGCAGCTTGTGGCTTAATCTTCAGCGCGCGCAAGCTCCCGATCAGCTGCTGCTGCTGGAGAGTAGTATTGGTAGTAGTAATAAAGCTGCAGCTGCAGCTGCAGCTGCAGCAGCAAGTCCAGCAGCTTCGCGTACTCGCCATGCAGCAGCAGCAGCAAGTCTCGAGACATGGCCGCGGAGTCGACGTCGTCTGTGCTTTCGGAGAGTGTGCTATGCTATGGTGCTGGCGGCTGCACTTGTTGTCATCGCGACTGTCAGCACACAATCTGTTTCTGGTAAGCAACAGCAGCAGCAGCAGCAATCCTTTCTGGAGAGAATTTCCTATGCTAGTAGTATTGGATTCTCATGCTTGTGGCGCTCATGGACTTTCTTCTTCTTGTAGAGAATTCTTTGAACCCGAAGCAGCAGCTCAGTTTACGGCCGGGCCTGTTGTTAGCACCCGGCAGCAGCTACCTGCTGCAGCAGCGAGTACTGGAGAGTTGGAGCTTGCAGACAGTGGAGGAGAGTGGGGTGGGGGGTGAAGAAGGAGCAGCTGATCTTCCCTTCATCGAAGAGGTGATCACCTTCACGAGTGAGGTGCTCTTCCTAGTCCGAGTTCCCGCAGGCGCGCAGATACCCAGCAAGGAGAGGATGGCTTGTCGATACGGGCCAACAAACAACAACCAGAGCTCCCCTAGTGTTGTCTACTACTACCGCAAGGCACGCAGCGTGCAGTTGGACAGCAGCAGCAGCGGTCGAGCTTTTGTGGTGTGCGGAGCACCACCCAAGAAGCTCCATTGGGGGATTCACACGGCATCCATCGAAGTTGACAAGCAGAAGAAGAAGAAAGAGATTCGAAGCAGATCAAGGCTGAATCCCAGCTACAAAACCAGACCCGTGAGATGGAACTTCACCGAGCTTGTCTACGACGTGTTTCCCACAGAGAAAGATGTTCTAGTGTTAGCCAGAGGACTCAACATCAGCTGCTGCAGCAGCAGCAACCCAGCAGCTGGGTCTGAGCTCTCAGGCACTGCTGCTGCTGATAATCAAAGCTTGACAGACTTCAAGTGTGTCTTTGGAGGCTTCTACCAGACTTCTGTCACAGCTGCTGCCCAGGAAGTCTTCAGGTGCTTGCACCCACCAGCTTCCATGGCGCCTTTTCTCTCAGGAAAGAAAATCACTCTCATGGCCGAGAACAAGCTTCTGCCATCACTTGCCCATTACCATTATACTTCTCCAGGTGGTGGCAGCAGCAGCAATCACAGTAGTACTTCAATCATGAAATCACTGGCCAGAAAGATCAGAGAAGCTCTGAGCACAGCCACAACAACAACAGTAGCACTCAGTGGTGGTGGCGGCAGCAACTCTGTTGCTGTCACTGGCACCAAGAAACAACACCATATCTGCTCTTGCACCATGGTTTACAATGGAGCAAAATTCTTGAAGGAGTGGGTGATGTACCATAGCCATCTGGGAGTTGAGAAATTCTTCCTGTATGACAACAACAGCGAGGACGAGCTTGAGGATGTGGTGACAAGCTTGCAGCAACATGGTTTTGAAATCAGCAGGAAAGTATGGCCATGGTTCAAGACACAGGAGGCAGGATTCTCTCACTGTGCAATGCAAACTGAACCTGAGTGCACTTGGATGCTCTTTTCTGATCTTGATGAGTTTGTTCATCTCCCCCCCACATCACCATTGCTGTTGCCAAATGCTGTCATCAGATCCCAGACTCCAAATACAGAAGAAGAATCCATGTCTTTTGATGATCAACAAGAACAACTGCCAGCCCTAAGGGTGCCAACAAGCAGAGCTCAAATCATTCTACCTGAACAGAAGATGGCAGGTTATGGCCGAACAACTCCATCAGCTTTGGCAGTGTTGATTGCTGCAGCAATCAATTTACCAGCAACAAAACCTGAATTGGAGAACACAATTGTGGGACAGATTCAAATCCCGTGCCACAATTTCGGGCCATCAGGATTACTTGTGTCACCCAAGCATGGTGTCACCCAGGGTTACACTTGTCGGACAAAGTTTGTAGAGAGGCACAAGTCACTGGTGTTGTTAGGCTCCACAGTTGAAAGCTTGCAAAATGTGATTCATCACTTTAGTCTGAAACCTGAATTTCGGACAAACATGGTGACAACACGAATGGCAGTTATCAATCACTACAAGTTCCAAGTGTGGGATGAGTTCAAGACAAAGTTCCAGAGACGAGCTGCAACTTATGTTGCAGATTGGACCGAGGACCGCAACCATGCATCCAAAGACCGTGTTCCAGACCTTGGAATCCGACCTGTGAAGCCTCCCAATTGGGAGACTTCTTTCTGTGAGGAGCAAGACTTTGCTTTGCGAGATTACGCTCATCAGGTTTTTGGATCCCTGGATGACTCTCAAATGGCATGGAGTTGTTGAATGAAAGCTTCTTTTGCAGCAAAAAGAAAGCCTTGATTTGAGTCACCTACACACATGCAACAACCATATCTTTGGAGTCTGCAATTGTGAAGTGAGCTGATGACTTTCTTCACCTATCCACTTGAATTCCAATCAGAAATCCAAGGAAGGAGGTTAAACATGAAAAAACCTGAGAGATTACGATCATCTATACATACACCTCTGTAATGTGTGTCTGTATAGCGTTCTCTGCCTGATTTTGTTCAACAGATAAGAGAGCTGTAGATCCCCACCCACCACCACCACTTGCATAGGTGGGTTAGTAAACAAATTCTTTTCACTGCAGAAAGTAGATAGAACATTATTTTTTTGTACTCCCCTAAATGGGAAGTAGGACAAGAATAAAAGGTGATGAACTTAAAACAGAATACACAGTTTTTGTGTTAGAAAAACAATACACAAAAGTCCCGTTATGTTGCATGCAAGCTTTTAGAAGGTCATGAAACTTGACAAATTGTATTGGGTAATTTGGATAATGATTTTCCAATCAGTTAGACTGCTCCCAATTCTTACCTTCTTCCTCTTTCACCTCATCCAACATTGATTTGAGTCTTTTAACCTAGATGTTCAAGATGCTTTCAATACAAAATATAGCCAAGATCATGATTATATTTTTGCATTTTGGCCCTCCGATAACCAAAACAAATTGTTCTTGCTTTCCATTAGATCAGCCATAACATACTACTCTTCAAACTGGGAGGTAAAAAACATGAATCCAACAAACTTTTGCACTAGGAGAAAAACAAAAGAAGTAAAACAAGCAGTTCATGGTACAAAAAAGATATCTCAATACCATGCACAACCTCTCCAATATACGGATCAATATACGGATCCGATTTTTTCGTTTTTAATATTTCCAGACAGGGAAAACTGGCTGGCTGCATGTATGTGTTTTAGTTTGCTCAGAAGAGAAAATTTCAATTACACAATACCTGCTCACAAGATGCAAGAAACTTCGAGACTTTTTCCATTCAAACACAACTCTTATTCCAACCATAGAATTGATCAAAAAGAAAGAATTGCTGACCAATTTTCATGTCCTCAGTGTGTTTCTCCATGATGGACCAGGAGAAAAATAAAATAAGTAAAGAAGCAGTTTGCCATACACAAAAAAGATAACTCAAAAACATGCACAACTAGAGCTGGCTGCATGTGTGCTTTATTTTGTTCAGAGGAGGAAATTTCAATTACACAAGACCTGCTCACAAGATGCAAGAAGCTTCAAGACTTTTTCCATTCAAGCAGAACTCTTATTCCAGCTGAAGAATCAATAAAAAGAAAAAAATCCTGTCAAATTTTCTTGTCCTGTGTGAATTTCTCCATGTTGGTATCGACCATATCCCTCTGTATCTTATCAAACCACCTGCCTTGCAATCTTCAAATCCTTCTTTCAGCAACAGATCACTGATGCTACAATGACAAGCTCACACTTCCATAAATACCTTTCTTCACACACTCCCATATTCCTCTGTATCTTATCAAGCCGCCTGCCTTGCAATCTTCACATGTTTCTTCCATTAGTAACAGATCACTGCTGCTACAATGACAAGTTCTCACTTCCATAAATACCCAACTTCACACACTCTAATTGCAGAAATCCTACTGTCATACAGAAAATCACACCCATGTAAAATGTATGGTTGAAAGAAGAAACACCACCACCACAAATCAGGACACAGCCTCAGTTTTCAAAAGGAGGAATTTGAGGAAAGAGGGGAAAAACCAGGTGCAGAAGGGTTCAGAGTGCCCAAAAAAAGTATTTTGTCTGGTACAAGATCCATCAGCAAAGCTCAGCACTATGCTGTGGTGCACACACACACAGTAAACTTGCACTAATTTCAATACTATCATTGCTCCTTAATCCACCACACATGAAAGCAGAAACCAATACTAAAATTCCTGTTGCTTGCTGCTGTTCCCCAATCCACACCCAAAAGCAAAAGCTCAGCAACTGTGTACACACACAGCAAGCACACATGCATTAAGTATCTGTTGCTCCACAATCCACACATGAAACCCCAAAAGAAAAAGCGATATCAAATCCATGTTTCTCCACAAATCCACAGATGAAAACAGAAGCAAGCTCAGTACCATGTGCAAAGAAACAGCAAGCCCACACGCAATAGTTTCTTCTGCTCCTCCACAACCCACACAAAAAAGCAGAAACCCTAATATTATTTCTTCAATGTTTGCAGGTCCGCCGAAGGTGACGAGCGGCAGCAGCTCCAAAGATGATCAGATCAGCAGCAGCAGTAGAGTCCTCTCTACTGTAATCCTCCTACCCATGTGAAGAAACAACAAATCTAGATATGCATACACAATTCAGATTCACAACTGCTGTCAAGTATGGGAGAAGAGCAGCAAATGCTGCAGCAGGAGGAGCAGCGTGATGGAGGAAGTGCTCCCAGGACCAGGATTTGCAACATAAGGACAATGTGGTCTATACCCATCATCATCACCATCATCATCATCATCATCTTCTTCTTCTTCTTCTTTTGTTCACCGCAGGCGATCAAGCAAAAAACCCATCATCATCAGAAGAAGCGGCACGAAAGCTTGATGCAAAACAGCCTTGAACTCGGAAAGCAGCAGCGGCAGCGGCAGCGGCAGCTCTCTGGCAAATGGAAGATGCTGCAACACCACCCACCCAAGGCGACTTTCTTTGTAGCTCTCTTCTTCTTCTGCTTCTTCTCGTGCTCAGAGTTTCTTCAAGCTGCCTCGAACCCCAGGCTTGGGCTTGGGTTCCTCGACGGCAGCGGCGTTAGAAGTGGAGGTGCCGCTGCTGCCAGTAGATGCATGCAGGTTGATGAGCTTGTCCTCCTCGTAAGGCAGCTTTGGGTGGCGCGCGTCATGGTGGATGCGCATGCTCTTGCTGTCGGGCGCAGGTGCTTTGCAAATCGGGCATGCCAGTTTCGCATGTCCGCCTTTGTCCACTCCCTTGCGATCCGCTAAGCCTTCTTTGCCGCCGCCGCGGTTGGTCGTCGCCGCATCGATCTTGGCTGCGATCTCTTTGGCCGTATGTTTCTTGGGCTTCGCTTTCCCTGTCATGCTCTTCTTCTTCCTCTTCTTGTGCTTCTTCGATGCTCACAAAACCAAAACCCCAAACACAACAACACAATGCCTTTCTCGCGCTCTTGTTTCACGCAACAACTCCGGAGTCTGTCCCGGACACGAAGATCCTAGGGTTAGAGAATCTGGATTAGGTTCTTCCCGTAAGCGCACGAAGAAGGAAGAAGCGTCGTCGTCGTCGTCGTCGTCGTCGTGGTGTTCGGTTACGAGACGGCACACGAGCTTCCCTTCCCCTCTTCTGCACTGCGGCAGGCAGGCAGGCAAGCAAGCACGCTCCAGAGAGAGAAGAGAGAGTGACTAGCTCGCCATGGACACACTTCTCACGTGCTGCTCCTCCTCGCGATGCGTAGCATCCGCAATTGCAAACCCTAGAGCTTTGCGTCGTCTTCTACAGTCTTGCGCATCATCATCTGCAAGCTGCAGCAGCAGCTGTACCGGGCTTCTTCCTCAGCAGCAGCAGTTGGCGGCCATCGTAGCTGTACAGCAGCAACGGCAGCACTGTAGTACGCGGAGCTCAAATTGCAGCACTAGTCACGAGAGTGTTGGAGTCGAGGAGGACGAGGAGGAGGGGTTTTCACGACGAGGGTTTCTCGGTTGCCTTGTTGCCGTGCCACTCTTGTTGCAGCAGAGCTTGGTTTGTTGCAGCAGCAATGGGAGAGGAGCTGCTGGTGCTGCTGAGACGACGACGACGCAGCAGCAGCAGCAGCAGTACAGGAAGTATGTGGACAGATTGGATGGGTACGAGTTCAACTATCCTGCGGGATGGATTCAGGTGCGAGGAGCAGGCGCCGACGTCTTCTTCCGGGATCCCGTGAACCTCGACGAGAATGTATTGGTGGAGATCAGCTCGCCGTCGTCGTCCAAATTCAAAGGCGTGCAAGATCTCGGCAGCCCAGAGCAAGCCGGCAAGAAGGTGCTGCGCCAGTACCTCACAGAGTTCATGTCCACTCGTCTCGGCGTCCGTCGAGAATCCAACATTGTGGCCACTGGTTCCAGGCTCGGCGATGACGGCCGCCTCTACTACGATGTCGAGGTACGCTCTCTCTCTCTCTCTCTCTCTCTCTCTCTCGATCCCATTGCAGAGTTCTCTCATGCCTCTTCCTCGCACAAGGGGTTTGCGACATTTGTGACTGCATACGAAACCCTAGTGCACATTCTTGAGGGCTTTTGGCTGTGGAGTTCTTCACATCACAGCTCACAGCCATGTATTGCAACCTTCTTCCTCTTTAAAGCATGGCAAGATCTGTAGCAATCTCGCTCTTAAGCATGCATGGCAACAACTTCTGTGGCAGTCTTGCTCTTAAGCGTGCATGGCAACATCTGTAGCAATCTTGCTCTTAAGCATTCATGGCAACATCTGTGTCAGTCTTGCTCTTAAGCGTGCATGGCAACAACATCTGTAGCAATCTTGCTCTTAAGCATGACAGCACCATCTGTAGCAATCTTCCTCTTAAGCATGCATGCAACAACTGTAGCTGGGACTGGGTCTTGATGTGTTTTAGGGTTTTAAAAAGAGAGAAAAGCTGGTTGCATCTATGTCTTCTTCCCATGTCTACATTCTCTCTTAAGAGAGGTGAGACAAAAGTTTGGAAATCCACTGTGTTACTTCTGCTACTATGGACATAGTTGTGTAATCTGCAATAGGGACTAAAGATATGCAACATTCCGACAAACATTTTCTCTCACAGTTGATGCACCTTTTGCTTGCTTCTGACTGAGTACTAAGAGTGATCACAGATTGCAGTTTTTGGGTTTTTTGGCACCATCATATTGGAATGTCTGTTCCTCTCTCAAGGATGATGCGCCTTTTTCTTGCTTGCTTGCTTGCTTCTGAGTACTACTAGGAGTTATCACAGATTACAATTTTTAGGTTTTTTGGGTCCATCAGATTGGAATGTCTGCTCCTCATCGCTTTTGCAGACTAGAAACAATGTGGAGGAGAGGTTTATGCCTATCTTAATTGTCCTGCCATGGGCTTTTCACAACCCCTATATACCTTGGGGTGGCCTAAGTCTAGGGGAGAGAGAGAGAGAGAGAGAGAGAGATTGCAAACAAATCTGAGATTGTTTGGGTATATATGTAACAGGTGAATGTGAGCTCATATGCCAACAATAACCAACTGGCAGTGATGCCACAAGACCGAGTGGCACAGCTAGAGTGGAGCAGGAGGTATCTGTCAGTGCTGGGTGTTGAGAACAGCCGATTGTATGAGCTGCGGTTACAGGTGCCTGAAGGTGCTATGGAGCGTGAAGAGAAGGACCTGCGGGAAATCATGGACTCCTTTCGGGTTCTGAAACTGGAGGCCTAATTGTAATTTATTTAGTTTGCAGTTAGCTTAGTGTGTGGTATGACTGGAACTGTGACTGGTCATTATGCACTATACTTCTTTGTCAGTTTGTTTAGGCTTAACTTTGTTCTTGAGCTTCAGTAGGCAACCCAACATGTTATGAGGGATTGTGGCAAAGCAATCTGGGTGTCCATTCTAGAGTGAATCTCTTTTAATGGACAAATTTTGAAAGGAATTTTTTTTCTGAAGCAGTAGCATGACACTCAGGGATTTCAAGCATTTGTATATGAGCTTCATGACTTTCATTGTTGTCCTGTTGCCGACAATCCTGTGTTCTTGTTTTCTGCTCACTTCTTTTTTGGGTTGTGAATCTGTATTTCTAAGCAGCATTGGCACTCCTGCAAAGTCATGTCAGCAACCATATACAGGTAAGTGTCAATAGCTTGAAACTTGAAAGTCCCCTTTATGTGGTTTTATGCAACAGCTAAATTGGAGGAGCAAATGCATAAAGTGGGCCTTCTGGAGGCAGCAGGTAACATGTGCAGGGCAGCACCTTGAAGCATGAGGTACAAAGTTTGGGTATAATTCTGGCATTGCAACCTTACTTTCATGTGGCATCTTCTTTTTGAGAGGAAATTAATATTCAGGTTCAGAGATGAAGAAACCTTGTAGATATATATAAACAAGGATGGAAATCCATCCACAAAAAGTACAAGGCATGTCTAGCAAATGTAAACACATGAAAGGAAAACCATGACCATCAAAACAGTAATAAAATGGAAGATGAGATGCTAAAAGGGCATCCTCTGCCACAAATCAGCTAGTGACGGAGGTGCAGTAGCTGGTCTGTGTGGAAGAGATGAAGAAAGAAATGAAGAACTATAACTAAGCATGCCAGCTCGTTGGAGAATTGTGATGGCTTGCACACGTTGTAGGGCTATTAACACTCGTTGCCTATAATGAAATATAAGCATCAAAGGTACCAAGGAGGTCTGATGATGGCAAGTCATACATGCATGTACACAAGAAGTAAAAAAGGAATCAAAATGATGATGGAAACAATCATAGATCTCAATGGTAAGGGGAATGAAATCATCTCCTGGCATTCGCTTTGTGTAAGATTATGCCTTGTCTTGAGTGACAACTATCATTGCATGTGTTATTGTTGTAAAAACATGCTGCACCAAATTTGGACGAGTCGGATCGATAATGACAACATCTGCCAAGGTTTGAAAACTATCTCTTGTGATGACAATATCCACTTGTCTTCATGTGTGGCAAGGGAAAAGATGAGAAACCTCTCTCTATACATGGGCTTCATTGTTTAATGCAATAGTTGTAACAATATCTTAAAGCATATCATGGGACACAATGCACTCATTCCTACAAAGACAACGTAGCAAATGGATACCCAAATTAATGATGGTATGATCACACTAGCATTGTGAAAGATGCGTAATTGTAGGATGTGGTATACTAAGACGAATACAAAATGTTGTAAAAAAATGGGCGAAAGATAAACGAAATGAAAGAGTGTTAGGACAAGCTAATAACCAAGCCCATATTGTTGGACTTGCACAAGAACAAAGACATGTTCACATGACATTCGAAGGAACATCTACTAGAAGCAAAGTAAAGTTTTGCTCGTGTAGTTGGTCCTAAAAAAAAATTACTTTTGAAAATAGGATTGCACTACTATATTTTTGAAAAGCAAGACATGTAATCGGATGGCCTCAAGTAACAACACACAAGTATCCCATAGTGCGACTTGGAAAGGATAAATATCGATCTCTACATTACTAATAGAAAACCCCCCTTTTTCAACTAGCCCACTTTCGATTACATGTCATTTTCAACTACAAATTTTTAAATATTAAAAAAATTATTTGGGGCTACCAAATAAGTTGAACCTTTTACTCTCTTGGTGGACAATTGAAAGTAAATTTCAACTAAGGGGTCTACAATTGAATTATAGTCAAAACATCAACTAGGAAAATGACATAACTTATAATTGTGCTTCCCAAGGTGGTGTGTCGACTTCATAAGTTTTATGTACAACTACTTTGGTGAATCACAAAACATCAAAATAGATGATAAATGCCAATTGGATGGATGAAATGCAATTCAAGGGACTAATGTCTTTGTTGCAACTTTGGTTTGACTATTTTTCAACTATACTATGCAATTACAAGTCAACCTTGCAAAGAATGCATAAATTAATACAATAATTAATCATTATTCATGAATTATAAATATTAATTAATTGATTGATTACGAAATATGCAATAATTATTAATTAATTTAAAGTTATTTAATTTATATTAACAAACTAGTAGGTTTATATATTAATATTTGTCAATAATTTATTAACTACCAATTATTATTTAATAATTGGTTACTATAAAATAACTAATTATTATAAATAATTAGTTGGATAAAGTGAATTTTTTGACTAATTATTTAGATAATTAGTTATTTGACTATTCCTTATTTAATAAATTTGAAACATTTCAATAATATGATCTAATTACTTAATTAAGAGTTATGTTTAATAGTTAATGATTATTAATTAATAAATATTTAATCAACCAATGAATAATAAATTTAAAATTTTCACAAATTAAATTGTCTAGTTATTATTAAAAATTAATTAAAACCCATTGAATATTTATTTAATTAATGAACTAATCAAATTTTTTCTATATATATTATTTATTTATTTATTTATTTATTTATTTATTTATCAGTTGATATTTCTAAATATAAAGTAATAATGTAATTATTAATTTATTAATATTTATTAAATTATGTGATAGTTAGTTCTTATTGATAAAAAAAATTGTTAATAACTAATAAATATTAATTAATTAATAGTTAGTTAGTTAATTATCAAATTAGAAATTAGAAATTCATGAGTTAAATTATTTAATTAATATTAATGATGAATTTAAACTGATTTAGTTTCTACAAATAATTTAATAAGTTAGAAATTTAATCATTTATAGTCAATATTGAAAAATCGCCAATTAGTTAATAATTTATTTTTTAAATAGTAATTTAAAACCTAATTTTTTATTTAATTATAAGATCACTAGCATTTTAAAAGGTTTATTTTCAGAGGTAAAAATAAATTTAAAAATAGAAATTTTAATAAACAGAAAATTATGTTATTTTATAGGTAATTTCCAAATAATTAAATACATTAACAAATTAATGATTAATTTGTGAATTGATTAATTAATTATATATTAATTATTTAATTATTATGTGTTTATTAAATATCTAATACCTACCTAGCTAATCACCTAATTAGTAATTAGTTATTTAGTTAATGTATATATATATAGTATATTAGATAACTAATTCCTTAAAAGGTAGTTAATAAGTAGTTTCTAATTAGCTATAAAAATACATAGTTAAGTAGCTAGTAGTTACTTTTAAGTACTTACTAATTATTACCTTATATGTATTTTCTAGCTATTACTAATTATTAAGTCTCTAGTTTACCTATGCTAAGCATTGGATAAATATTAGGTGATCTAGGCCTAAGCATGGTTTAGATTGTTTAATCTAAGTGCATATTTAGGTGCCACATTAGGCACTTAATTAACCTTAGGTGATTAGCTATTAATTATTTGCCTAAGTTATGATCATATTATAATATTATTAATTATTATTAATTATTATAATTATAAAAATGTTACTAACCTAGCTTATAACTAATTGCAATAACATTTGAGAATTAAAATTATTACCTACTATTAGTTATATAAACTACTATTATACTTAGATTAATATTATACCTACCTATTTAAATAGTATTACAAACTACTAATAAGGTTAAATACTAGTAATTAGATACCCACCTATTATGTACTTATAGGTACCATACTAGGTATTTACTAAATACTTAATACCTACCTCATTACTTATTTAGTTAGTAGGTACTTAAAGTATAAGGTAGTTAAGTACTTAGTTAATAAGTAGTTAGGGTTTAAAGTTAAGGTTTAGTTAGCTACTAGGTACCTACCTATTAGATACTAACTAGCTAGGTAGTTAATACCTACCTTTAGGTACCTACATAATAGGTATTTTCTAACTATTACTAATTAAATTAAGTATCTAGGCTACCTATGTTAAGTATTAAATAGGTATTAGGTGGTTTAGGCTTAAATGCCACTGTCTTTAACTTTAAGCCCAATTTAGGTGCCACACACATTACATTAGTTAGTAGGCTAATAATTATTAAACCCCTAGGCTACTTTTGTTAGGTTTTAGATAGGCACTCCTAGGTGCCACCTTGTTTAACTTTAGCCCAACCTAGGTGCCACATATGCTACATCAATTAGTAGGTTAGGTTAATTGATAAGTTTAATAAGTCAGGTTAATTGATAAGTTTAAAAAGTCAGGTTAATTGGTAATAAACTAGGTTAGATAAGTAGTTAGGTAGTACTAGTTAAATAAGTAGGTTGCTAGGTAGTTGTTAATAAGTCATGTTGATTAACTTGCAATTGGGTTATAACTAGTTAGGTTGTAAATTGGTTACAATTAACGTAGAATTGCCCATGACTAATCGGCAGCGTACCAAACATTTATTCATATCTTTCTCATCTCTTCTTCATTTTGAGTGATTTAAAACTTTATGAAATCACTAAATTAAGCTTTATAATTCACCTTTGAAGTGCATAGACAAATAGAGGAGTAATTGAGAAAGAGCTAGAAAAATAAAATACAAAACACGTTTTTTCAAGATACAAAATGCACTTTTTTCTTTTAAACCCCTCCGACTTTCAAAGTCCATATCTTTCTCATTTCTTATTAAATTTTAGCAATCTAAAGTGCTATGGGAATGCCACCTTACGTTCTACAAATCATCTTTGATCTTTAAAAGCAATGAAACAACGTCCTAGAACTGTTTTCAACATTCAGGAATAGGCTTGCAAGTGTTCAACATTTTTTATTTTGACCCCCCCTACTTTGGGGAGCCATAACTTTTGCCAAGAGAAGGACTTTGATTCATCTTTGGACGCCATAAAAAAATAAGATCCTTGGATTTTGTCGAGCTCTGAACCCCTAAGTAATTGTTCACTAGTTGTTCTACCTTAATTTACAACTAAACTATTTATCCCATATTGTTTGTTTTCCATGATAAGTTTCCAAAGTATATAACATGTGAATTAGAAATGTTGGCAAAGCTCAAAAAGTTTTACATTGTTCAATAGCCATTCGAGATGAACTAATCACAAAAGTTTGACCTTAAAGGTTAAACTTAAAATGAAAAAGTAAATTGTTAATTAAGTGGCATTTGGCTTAGGTCTAGGCTTAGTCTAGGTCTGGGTTTGGCTTAATCTAGGCTTAGCCTAGTTCTAAACCTAGCTTAGGTTTGGGCCTAGCCTAAGTCTAAACTTAATTTAAGTTTGGGTCTAGTTTAAGTTAAGCCCTAAGCTAGGTGATATGTAGCCCTATGTGAGCCACATGGCAACAAATTATTTATTAAACATTGGGGCCACGTGTCAACAAATTATTGGTTAGATGTTGGTGCCATGTGTCAACAAATTGTTGGCTAGACTTTTTACTTAACATAATCCAAAACATAATCAAAACATAGTTGGAACACAGTTGAATTTCAACTCAAATTTTGATGATGTCATGATTTGTCGGCAAATGAAGTTCATCCACTGGGAAGTTAAAGTTGAAAACAACTTTCAACTATAATGGTGGAATCATTTCCAACTTAAATGGTCAAAAGTGGCTATTATTGTGGTGTTAACACATGGCCGTCACTTTCAATTGCAATTTCATTTTCGATTTATACTTTTTGACTCTTATGGTTAGCAGTTGAAAAAAATAATTTGTAGTTTAAAGGGTCATTTTCAACTATAATTATAAGTTGGAAACATAATAAAAAAAGGGGGGGTTTTCTACTAATGCATGTGCCACTGCATCAAAAAAAGTAAAGTGGTCATCTTACTAGAAACGAAAGACTAGTGCAAGAATGATCAAAGCCCAAATCCTAAAAAGGCGGGGGCAACACGCCAGATCATTAAAGGAAGGTCTAGCCCCCCAAAGAAGTAAGAAAAGTGACCTAACAATGAGCCAAATGGCCCCTTATATGCTAAAAGATCCTGACCCTAATAGTTTTTCTAACATAAATATGGTACGAGCATCAAACTTAGTATAACACTACAAGATACCTGGTGATGGAAAATAATATGCTATAGGTAATTTGGCTGCTAAACATAACAAAGTGAAAGCATTGCAAAAGTTGCTTAAGGATCTACGAGCATAGGAGGGCTAATGATCATGTTGAAGTCCTCCTGGAATGCCTCTATAATAAAGGATTGCACAAATTGCAAAGAACTTAAAATACAAAGACCAAACTCAAGTGTAAGAAAACTTGGAAGAAATGATATAAATTGGTTTAACCCCCGTCAATACCAAACTACACACTTCGTCAGCTGCATTGGAAGTCTTAATGCTCCAAATTTTTCCTATAATTGAACATGTAACACATTCGAGGCAAGACCAACTATGTGCATATCATTTGCCAATGAAAGAAAAACACATATAGAATGGGTTACTACAATAAAACATAGAGTGCGAAAATGAGCTAGTGCGAACAACATTCCTCCCAAAGGATCCTCCTATCGTGGACCTGATTCGGATAAAATGATAATGAGATCTTCGTGCCTAAAAGCCTCTAAAATATAGTGGAGATGGGTGTGCGTTAAACCAACGAACAAATGTGAAAAATTGATTTAAGGTGCTGGTAAAAAACCATAATTCCTTAAAAATAGTTGTTTGAGATATTGAATTAAACGTGTTTCAAACATCCACTTGTAATACTGCCCACTCCAGATGTAGATCCAACATAGCTCTAACCCCATGAACCATTATTTCACACCCACTCGGCATTGCCACCCCAAACTGGTGTGGACAAAAATGCTCTACAAATGTATCCTTGAACTAAATAGCCAATGTGCGAATGACTAACCAATAAATCACCTCTATAATCATGATGGGTTGAAATGCCTTCGACTTATTTCTCCAAAACCAATAGTCGTAATGCAACAAGTGGACATGATACTAATGGACGAACATGACCACAAATGATGTGTCCACATATCTCAAAAAAAAATCAAAGCCACTAACATAATCATCAAAGACAAAATAATCCCACAAAAGCTCATACACCATATCCGAAGGACCACCAAATGAAAAACGTGGAGAATGTGTCAAAGCAAAAATAAATGCCTTTCTATCCAAAACAAGATCCATTTTTGGATGACAATTGTTGACAAAAGGGGGGAGGTCAACCTTAGCCAATGGATGAAGATGGCAAAGGGCCACAATGGTCTCAGCTGATGGCGTGGCAAAAGTGTTGGGGGCCAGTGCATGCATTAGTCAAAAATATTCCCTTACATGAACAAGTGCATGTGTATGACACAATCGTGTTGATGGAAGTAGAATAGGATCTGGTGCCATGTTTGAAGATATTTGGGAAACCAACACCCATGCTTTAATTATGTGATCTTCTTGTAATGTCTCCAAGTCCCCTGCCATGTATCGACACAAATGGGGATGCGTCTCTTAGTGGCCTTTCTCACCACCCCGTGGTAGAAATGACAAGCACCAAAAATGAAAAAGCAAAAATGTATGTCAAGCTATTATGTCAAATGGATCGATGGCCAACCGAGCTAAATGGATGCAGAAAGCACATTGAACTTCAACACGAAAAACATATGGAATGTGATAGCATGAACAGGGATGTGGTAAACCAAGGTGGAAAACATCAATGATATTTAATGATGTAATCCATATCCAAGCCGAAAAAGGATGAGAAGATGGTAATGCCAAAGCCATCAACACCTTGAAAGCTGATGACTACATGTGTGTGGTGCATGATGTCTAATGATGTGTTAAACCTACTCTTGTTACATATAAGCAACCACAACCGGGACAAGGAACATGCAGGCGCTTTTAATGGATGGGCCCCTGGTGTAGGTATAAATGATTGAGGAATAGCCCATTGTTGATGAGGTAGAAAAGGTGTGGAATGTGTGACGAACTAGGTGTAATTGAAGAGACTAGATGAAGCAAAATAGATGCACATGCACATAAAAGTTTGAGCAAGGACAAAAGTTGTAATTGCATGTAGCATCAAACTTCTTCAGAACCAAACAAAGTTTTTGTCCTCCACTGGGTATGTTTGTTTAGTGAGACTTTGTGTTTGCATATGGAAAGGAAAGAAATACTACAAACAAATGACATAAAAACTTTTGTAAGTTTGATACTAAATGAAAAAGATATTTTATTCCTCAAGAACAAAAATGGTGCATGATCTACGAACATTGTTTGTTACTAAAGACAAGGAAGAAGATAACCTAATAACCTTGTGATAATATTTTTCAGAGAAGGACAACAACTCCCCTAATATGTAAACTTGCACATTTGGAATTGAGATATTTGATAGCCCATTGTTTCTTGTACTTGTTTCATTTGTTTGCAACAATTGGATTTGTCCTTGCAAGAGGCTTTGAAAGTTGTTCTTGATGTACGACTAAAAAAAAACGCACTACTGTGTATAGAAAAATCTACAAAAGATGGTTAAAGAACGCCCCAACACCACATCCAAAAGATGAGGCATCATCATCAAGAGAATGAAACAAAGGAGGGATCCCAAATGAGCTCCAAACCTTGGAAGATTGAACCTAATGTCAAAGGCAAAGTAATCTCTAGCCAAAAACACTTGTAGATATCAATACATCTCCCCATGCAGCCTGCGATGCAATCTACAAAAATAATTATTATGCAAAAACTTGCAATCACATCATCATCATCATCATCATTTGCTTCCATTGCATGGTTATAGTGACAACAACTAAAGATACTTTTGCAGCCCAATAATGGAAGAGTAGTGCCCCCATCAAATGAACTTCAATAAAATCACTAGAAACAAAAAAAATGGAAAAAATAAATGCAAAGAAATTCCAATATATTTTATGATCTCCAAAAGGGTTAGTATGATGAGGGACTGCAGGTGAATAATTGCTCCATATGTTGAAACACAAAGACATTGGAAGCAAGCAATAGGTGGTGTTGCCGCCACTATCGCCTATTGTTGTAGATATTGTTGTTGGGATTGTGATGTGGAACTAATAGTGGACAAAAGTGGCCAGGGTTTGCATCCTTTTTGTAGCCATGTCCACATGACATTCAAGCTCCAATTGTAGAATGAAGGAAAGAGCTTTTACTTCCAAGTTGCAAAACAAATTGTTCAACTTCACATAAAGAAACACAAATGATCGATCATTATGTTTCTTCTCATATAAAATGTTGCTTCTTCACGCACAACCCCATCAGAGAAACAAACAAACAAATCTCAAAGAAAGTCACTCAAGCACAATAACATCAGATCTTTCAAGAAAGGACACCTTTCCTTTCCTTTTTCTTAATCCCCCTATCTTCAAAAAATCCTTGAGAAACAACCCACATCTGTTTTCTCCCTTTTTTGCTCCATTCTTCTTCTCTATCCATCTTACAATAAACCTTATTTTTCTCACAACAAATTAAACTCATTCTTCTTCTAGTATAAAATTTCCAATGAAAGACATAATTCTTGTAACAAGAACTTCTTCTTCTACTTCTTCTACTTCTTCTTCCCCAACAAAAAACAAAGTTGTTGCAAGAGGAGCTTCTTTGTGTTCATCATCATCGTCTTCTTCCTTCCCTATATAATCTCCAACAAAAAGCAAAGTCATCACAAAGCTTCTTCTTCTTCTTCTTCTTCTTCTTTTTTCCTTACAAAATAACATAAGACAAAGGTATTAGGATAGCTTCTTCTTCTTCTTCTTCTTCTTCTTCTTCTTTCCCTACAAAATAACATAAGACAAAGGTATTAGGATAGCTTCTTCTTCTACTTCTTCTCCCCCTACAAAATCTCCAACAAAATACAAAGTTGTTGCAAAAAGGAGCTTCTTCTTCCCTACAAAATCTCCAACAAAATCAAAATTGTTACAAGAACAAGAACAACAAATTATCCTTTTTTTCTTCTTATGTTGCCCCCTAAATCTCCAACAAAAGACAAGTTTGTTGCAAGAGATTCTTATTTTTATTATTATTATTCTACAAAATCTTCAACAAAAGAAATGTTGATGCAAAAGGAGTTTTTTCAAAGCTAGATGGGGTGTATTTAGTGTCTTGCCAATGAAATTAGCAACTACCCAATATTGTTTTTTATCTCATTCCTATGTAGAGCTTTGTAAAACAACATTTTTTTTGGGGGTTGGGGGATCACTAAGTAGGTAATAGGAACCTACTAGGTAAGTAATAGGTATTTACCTACCTTCATGATAAGAAGAAGAAAAAAAAATCCAATTTTTCTTCAAAGAATAAAAAGTTTAGGATCTTTTAAACTTGTTGCTAAACAATTTGGTAATTTATACATTGAAAAACACATTGCCGAATTAATTTTTTGTAGCATTCAATAATAGGAGTTGGAGATTGTAGACCCAACAAAACACTTTTGTTATAACTTTATTCAAAATTGAAAAATTGGCATTCATGAATTGTTGTTTCACAATTTTGCATGGAAAATTTTGTGAAAATGGGTAGATAGGTAGGTAAATATATAGGTAAGTAAGTAGGATAGTTAAATATTGTGTACATAATCATAATTAGGTATTATACCTACCAAGCTATATCACATGTGTAACCTTCATTTTCAAGTCCATCATTCAACTATCCAATAATTATTATATATTTTTAATTCATTTTATAGTAAAAATTGATTTTTTGAAATTTCAACAATAATTATATAGGTAATTTCTTTTGTAGGTTCTTTAAACTTTCTGAACCTCTAACATAAATGAAACCTTTTACAACATTTTGTATTGCTTATGATTCGTTCAAACTTATAGTTAGCAATGAAAAACTAGGGCCTTAAATTAGGTTAATGTTCGTTGACAAGGCATTATAGGGGTTTTTATTTATTGACAAGTTACATTAACTTTTTATTACCTATTGTCGTTCAAACTTACTAACTTTTTGTATGTAGATACCCTATCATTTAAAGGTAATGCATCTTTGTTCATGATGTGCGCCCAAAAGTTAACAATTGACATCATGTCATGATTTTGGCAAAACGTCCTTGTTGCTTTTGAACTTGCCTTTTTTTTCCCATTTTCCAATGGATTGTTTATCTTCTTCCTCTATGTTGTCTTTTCCTTTATGTTGTTTCTAAACTTCTTTTACATCGTTTGTCATTTCTAAAAGTTTTAAACTTTTGCAACATCGTGATGTTCTCCTCCAATTTTTTGAAGATTGTTGTTATCAATAAGCTTTCATAGTTGAAGGTTGTTGTCAAGAAGCTTTGAAGATTGCTATTGTCAAGAAGTTTTCACAGTTAAAAGTTGTTGTTATTAAAAAATGTGTCATCTTGAATGTCATTATTATTTTTCTATGTATTTTCATTTTCATTGTGCTTCAAACATTTGCAATATCACATGATTTTGATAAACTTGCCCATTGGAACATCTTCTATCAACATGGCGTTACATGAATTTGTTTTTGCAATGAATGTAGCGTTTAGAAACCACAATTGTTGGCCATGGGGAGAAGAGGTGTCTCAGGTCATGGTGGGCTCCAGGGATTGGTGTGGCCTCATGTTTGTTCATAGTGCAATCAATTGCACACAAATTCACATTTTGAAACCCAATGGTGTTTTTTCTTCAAATTATTTTTCCTATTAGTCCAAAATTCATAACATGCAACTACAAGCAATGGTTGATCATTATAAGTGTTTTGTAATGTTTTTGTGGAACTACTGAAATCTATGAACAATTCCAAAGTTTTGTGACTATCTAGCCTTTACCAAAAAACAACCTACAATGGCCTCTTCGATTTTGAACATGAAGCACAAGATGGAATTTGCCCTTACATTTTGGGGGACAAGGGTTATCTGTTTCTTCTAATATGGCTCATGATTCCCCATAAGCAAAACATAAATGTTAGGCATACTATTTTAGAAGTAGCCTACAACAAACATTATTCAAGGCGGAGGAGTCTAATTGAGAATGCCTTTGGGATATTGAAGAAGACGTTCAAAGAACTTATGTTGAAAAACAATTTGCATATCCTTTCCATGCTTGATGTTGTTAGCTATTGTCTTATGTTGTACAATCTCATTTTGGATGGACAAAATGTTGATGTGAATATTTTGATGTTTTAGTTGGACCAAGAAGATCATCAAGCTAGAACAAGACACCTTTAAAATAATATAATGGATGTAGATGCAAGATTCAATGAAGGAGACCCTACTTTAGAAGGTAATGAACTTTTAGGATCTAGCCAACGACTAATTCTTTAAACATTTCTAAAGAACAAATGAACACATAGAAAAATATGAACAAAACATTTTTGAATTGAAATGGAAGGGGGAAATGACAATTTGATTCCAAATGACTCGCTAAATTGAGTTATCACATCTAACTTAAAGGTAATCATGCTCAAATTAAATTATTCTTTGTCGTATGAATTGTTAGCATCCAACTCTCCATTTGTATTTTGATTGTTCAGCATTCGTTTTTCAGTAGATAACAATTCAAACATGTGAATTGGTGGTGGCATTTGTGTTTTATCTTGGATGAAAGTGTGACAAAGTGCAAAACTCAAATTGGATAGAACATTCTCCATGTTTTTGTTCATCTTGTAATATTTTTTGTCCTTTTCCTTCCCTCTTTCTTTTAAATATTTCAAATGTGCGTTGAAAGTATTTTCCTTAAAATTTGGTGCAATTCTTGTCAATGTCTAACTGAATAGTGTTGATTTGGTCCATGGTGTCCACAATGTTTTTGTTATGGTTATATGTGCTCTCAATGATCAACATGAAAATCAATGTCCATTTCTTCCTTACTCATGTACTCCCCAAAGTTGTCCTTGTGGCATGCATTGGCTAGTTATTGCCTCTCACAGGTGTTATGAAATTTGAAAAGTCACCAAGGTTGATGATTATGGGATGTTGAATATTACATAATGTAGAAGATTATGAGATATCATTTAGATTGATTGCATCTTTTGGAATAGCTTTGTGATTCCGTGTGAACATTAAACAGTGAACATGATGTTCATTTGCTGAGCATCCTAACTGTCATTAAGAACATTGTCTTCTCCCAATAACTTTTGCATGAAAAAACAAGGTGATTGCATAGAAAAATGTTCCTCTTCTTTTTCTTCATTCTGTTGTACATAAATTTCATCTCCTTGTGCATTGAGGTCTCTCACATGTATAATAACATTGATGTTTTTCCCCTTAAAATGCATGAATAACATTGTAGCACTCCTCATTGAATTGCTTTGCCAATTGAAATATATCACACTTTTCCATGGACAAATCCTAATGGGATGTATTATGACTAGTCCTTTTGTAGTAATAAAAAATCCTCTTATAGTCGCCATTGATACAATTCCAATTGTCCTTGCACTATACATCTTTTCATTTCTTGGTGTTTTTAAATTTGTTTCTAATTACAAGTTTTTTGACATCTTTTCGACCTTTCAATTGTAGGAATCATGTTGGATCTTAGATCAACAAGATGCTTCAAGTAGATGTGTTCTTTGCCTTTTCCTTTTGCATTTTCTATTGTATTGTTGCTTGAATTGTTCATTACATCCTGAGCCTCCATTTTAAACTAAATTGTTGTAATGATTCAAAATGAAATGTTTAATATGGAATTGATGTTTTCTATAAAAACAATAGAGATGATGTACTGGTAATTGTAAATATGATGTTTATTGCATAAACACTAGAAATGATATGTTGGTAATTGTAAATATGATGTTTATTGCAAAAACAACATATATGATATGCAGAGATTTGATGTTTACTTCATAGATAATATTGATTACATATATGATGTTTGTTGAAGAGGATTGTGTTGCCAAAAACAATAAAGGTTATAAAGATGATGTTTGTTGAAAAGATGCTATGACCAAGGTTGTTGTTGTAAAAGGATGCTGCTGCCAAAGATTTTGCTACCAGAAATGCTACTTTAGAGACATTTTCAATGATATATTTCTTAAATATACCTATGTGTCGAAAGGTTAAATTCAAATTCCACTAACAATTTTTAGCTTTAAGTCCATTAAATAAAAACTAAAACCTAACACATGACATCGTGTTGATGCAAATTAAATGAACATTGACTTGCAAATATATGAAAGTTGCAAGTGTAACATATGTAGTGCCCACAATAAACATAATGATATGAACAAAAAGGTGTTTAATGGTTGAATTGATGGAAAATCCAATACAATAAAAACATTATGCTCTCAATATTATAAAGTGAACAAAAGTCATTGAACATATGAAGATACATTTACAATCCCAATTCCTTTCATTGGCATCATTTTACCTTTCTTCAATTTGTTTTGCAAACATAAAAAAATGAGTAAAAAACTCAAAAATCCATAAGATATGGCCATGGAATTTTTAATAACATGTGATTATCTTTGAAGAATTTACACATATGTTTGATACAAAAGCCTTTTTTGTATATAAGAAAAATTGTTTTTTTTCTTGGTGAATTATCACCATATTTTGAAATAGTAAAAATGGCCAAAAAAAATGCCTTTCAAGATTTATGGAAATGTTTTCATAAAGTTGCCCCAAAATCACCATGACCCTAGACATGGTAACCAAATCTTGCAAATGCCAAAATGTCATGTCACCTTTAACCACCATTAAAAAAAGGTTCAATTTGTTAGTAGCACAAAGGCCAAAGTGTTACATCACCTCAATTAATAGAAGAAAGGTTTATTTTCACAAACAACACATTGAGAGTAGAAAGCTTCACTTCAAATTCAATTTTATGGGTCATCAAATTAGCTGAACATTAATAGTGCAATTTGCAAGTTCACCAAAATAGATAACTTATTTCCCCAAGTTTTTTTTGCATAACACGTTCCATTCAATACTTAATGTTTTCTTGACAACAAGGTTTGATGGTAGTGATTTAAAAATTCAAAGCAAGTTGTAGTTGGATTGCAATTTGTAACATTTCAATGTAGGTTGACCCTTTTATGGACGTGTTTTTTTCTTATTGCTTGTTAATGATTTTTTTTTTGTGACAGGTAGCCATTAACAATGGTCAAATTGAACTTCAATGCTATAGCCTAATAGGTTACAATGTTTTATAGTGATCTAGACCTACACAATGCAAGGCTCAAGCTATTTAAAGGTGGCCCATGGCATGACCAATATATAAGGCATAACCTTCTTTAAGCTTTTGTTGAAATACAAGTTGTAGTTCTCCACATCATTGGGCCAATGGGCCCATGTGCTATCCTTTCATCTTTTTTTCTTCATTTTATGTCTATTTAGTTTGTCAAAATTGAAGGATGGTTTGCATCTTACATGTTGTTTGATGCATCAAACTTTTAACTCAATGTTTCATGTTGAACTTCATCAATCCACAAATCTCATTACTAAAGTTTTAGTGTCCTCTTTGTCTACAGTTGCCACTAGTGTCTTTATGCATTGCTTGTAGTCACCTTTGCAACAAAAGATGCTTCCATTACAATTATCAAATTTCAGGTCAATTTTTTTTGTTTGAGGTCAAAGTTTAACATTTCAAGTTCAAGTTCAAGTCCTTACATTTCCATTTCAAGTCATTCCTTTTGTTCAACCAACAATCCATTTGAACCTAGTAACTCCAATGTAAACAAATCACCTCTCTTCAAAAAACCTATAAAATTTTACAATTAATAAAGTTTCCCGAAACACAAATGGGTTCCAAGATTTCCTTGGGTTCTTGTGTATAACTAAATGGTGTAATGTTTCAAATGAAGTGAGGACCATTTGTTTTATGACTGAGAAAAAAAGACAAGTTTTAGTTGCCCAAGTTGGATACCCTCTAAAAACATATCATGGGTCATCACAAGGAAATTGTTGTCACTAACTAGTGTTGATGTTGGAGATGGGTTTTATAACAAAAATTCAATCTATGTAACAAAATGAAAAGGAATATATGTGGGTTGAGACAATGGGTTAGTCCTTAACATGGTTTAATATGGAGATCATGCATGCTCCAAAAAGAAACTAATAGTTTAATTTGTCAACATATTTCATTTGTTAAGTCACAATTAACCTCAATGACAAAATTTGTTGCAAGCCTTGCTTTGAGGTTGCCACAAAACCATGAAGGAATAATGAATGTGAAACCAAGCCAAAAAACAAAGCTGAAACTTGGCTTTCAATCTTATATATTAAAGCAACAGTGGTGTCTGTCTATCTGTCCGAGCAGTTCCTCCAAATGCCCCATCCCCAGATGTAACTAACTCCAGAGAAAAAAGAAATCAGGGGTAGTTTGATTTTTTGAGGCGCTTCCCCAGATGTAACTTCCCCAGATGTAACTGACTCTAGAGAAAAAAGAAATCAGGGGCAGTCTGATTTTTTGAGGCAAAAGATTTGGTAGACTAGAAAAAAAATATTTAGGCCTTGGACAACCCAGAATTTTTATTTTTTATTTTTTGTATTGACCAAGACTACCTTTTGTTTCTTTTAGCTACTGTCCGTCCCGATTAAGGGGATGGATGAAATGTTCGTCCGGCTTGATGAAGGGACGGATTTTGGGGAAGCTTTTTTTCTTTTAGCTACTGTCCGTCCCAATTAAGGGGATGGATGAAATGTCCATCCGACTAGATGATCACAAAATAATAATAAAAAATAAAAAATAAAAAAGTTAAAAGTTTCTAAAAAAAATTAAAACGCTAACCAAGTTTAAAGAAATCGGGGGACTTCATAGTGGCCAAAGGTCATGGGCACCCACTAGTTATACAAGAATCAACAATGGGCAAAATCCCATAATGTTGATAAAAGTAGTGATCTTTTTTAAGTGCGGAAGAATGCCACAACCTTATATTGGGTTTTCAACCAAGTTTTAGGAAGGACAACAAAATGACATCCTTGGGATGAAGGAAACGAAATGCTTCCAAGTGGAATCAAACGAAACAAGAAACTTGTTGTGACCATAATTTTGAACTTGTGACCAAGGCTAAAATATGGAAAGGGAAATGGTTTTGAAAAATTTCCTTCAAATCAAATACACTCCACAATTGTGGGAGAGTGTAAGAAAGTGAGTCTCAACACTCCCAATTCACACTTTTGGATGTTAAAGTCTTATCATGTTCCAAATGTTTAGAAAAAATTTTGGTCCTCAACCAAATTGGGAACTTTTGAGATTGTTGAAAAGGTTTTAAAAAACAAATATTCAAAGTGAACCGACATTCCCAATCTGGAGATCAAAAACATAATTCATGGCAAAATAGGAGGTTGGATATGAATAAAATTATAGAAATAATGAAATTTGGAAACATAATGGTACCAACAATCAAAGATATATCAATTTACTTTTTTCCATAGTAAATTCATTACCACCTATTTCTTCTCACACACATCAAGCCCATTATATTCTTTCTATTTTTCAAAAATTAAAATTTTGAATTTTGCTCCAATATCCCACTTTGCATCTTTGCCAATGAAAACTAGCACCACACACACTAACACAATCATAACAAGAAACTTTATAATCCCCCACAATAAATTGCATTGTTAAATAACCTACACAATAATTTTCACTACACTATTTGTGTTTTACTATTTGATATGATCAAATTGATAGTTTTGCAATCCTTAAGGTTGTTTAAATGAAGGGGTGTACAAACACACTAGGAGTGTCTAGAATTTGACATTTGAAAATTGCCAATTATGTAACAAACCTCTTTTACCAAATTTCATTAGTTCACCAACACAAGCCTTCTAGGAAAGTGTGTGTGAATGGTACAAACACACAAGTGGGGGTCATGTAAAAAATACATGACCCCCCTTCCACCCCTCCCCACCCCCCCAAACCATTTAGACATTAACCATTGAATTAGTAGGTTAGACTTTACATAAGACATCAAATTAAAAATTTGCAAACCTTACACTACAACAAAAACATGTCTTTTTTGCAATTAAATTGTGATTAAGATGATTATAAAGTCATTGTTATTTTACTACCATTACTCATTTTGTCTATTTTGACCAACTCAAAAGTACCAATGTCCATTTTGATTAAGTTCAATTTTTTGCTTTAGTCAAAACAAACATTATAAACAATATGTGGACCTTAGGGGACCTAAGTGGAAATCTTAGTGCTAGCACCATGACTTAATTCAGTTATTAAAATGTGACTAAGATGGTGACTAATCATCATGTATGACTACTGTGACTAAAACATGTTACTTTTGCTATCTTATATAACACCACGATAAAAATGTGTCATTTTTTTGGTCTTATGTGGCATTGTATACAATATATTTACTTTTTAATTAATTGTAATTATGAATTAAAAAACATGAAATTCTATAATCAACCTATAATTTGTACTTCACACATGAAATGAAATTAATTCCATAATGTAAATATATAATTATAGTATTTAAATTAAAAACATTACATAGGAAATGTTGACATAAGTACTTTAAATGAATGTCGTGTCTTTACATTTGATATAAAACCATTACTTATAAATGAAAACTAACAATGAAATTATATACACGTGAAAGTCATCATTAATTTTCATGCATAGAGTTAATTTCATCGTGAAATTTAAGTATCAATTGATCAAATGAAAGTGTGATGTATTTGAATTTATGGCCAATTTTTAAAAAAGCTCTAATGTTATGAAATTTGAAAAAAACACACTATAGAATTAATTAAAGTGATGAAATTAGAAAAATTCAAAAAATAGATCTAATGTAAATGAATTGATTTGAATTAATAACCCCAAATTGAAATTCATAAAATAATACTTGATTTTCTCAAAAAATATTAAAATTATTTTTTTAAAATTATATTGCATTATTAAGTTTCTTACAAAGTAAAAAAAAAGTAATCAAAATAAATAGTGAAATAAACTAAATTAAAGAATGAAATGAAAGTAGGTAAGTAGGTAGTAGATAGGTAGGCAAGTTTTAAACATGTATGTAGGTAAGCCATAGATAGTTCATAAATAAAAATGTAGGTAATATATAGGTAAGTAGGTAGGTATTACAAGTGTGATAACCACCACACACCTTTTAGCTACCTATTAATCAAGAATTACCTACTACCCTACTACATATGAACTTAAAATAATTATACTATAAGATTTTAATGTGTGAAATTTTAAAAATAGATGTGTTTATATTTATGTGATTACAAAACTTATCACCACAAAAGATGGTAGTCAAGTGGTTAAAAACTTGTCATATGGTTGTGGAGATGAAGGTTCAAGTCTCATTTTTGACATCCTATAATTGTGACTAAAATTAGTCATGTTGATGCAACAAGAAAAAAATTAAAATTATGTACACACATGGTTCTAATGATGTGTCATTGGTTCAACAAAACTATCAATAGTCATGCCAAATAATAATAATAATAATAAAATGAAAAATTTGCATCTTACACAACTAATCTTTTTCACAATTCATGAAATTAAAGATAATATTAAAAATTGGGGCATTGTAGTGACTTGTTAAGAAAATTGGTAGAATTTTTTTACATCATTCTATGTGTGTGTGTGTGTGTGTGTGTAGCCATGTAAAATAACGCATTTGTCAAAATAGACAACATAAAATTTAGTTTAAAAATGTAGGGAAAAAAACACGATTTATTATAACATTGTATCATTTTACTTGACAAATCACAAGGCAACTTCCAAATAAATTGTTAAAGTCAAAATCCATATTATATTTCAATTGAACCTTCATATTTTAGTTGGCCTTTTTTATTGATAATAATGAATTTTTCTACTTGTGTTTTTTAGAACTATTTATTACAAAGGAATTATACATGATAAACACATCTCATAATATCAAATAAGTCCAAAAATACATCCTTTTTCTGTCCAAAACTACCTATCACATGTTTGTTTATGATATGTTTGTCCATTAGACAACAATTTAATGTGACTTTCTACCAAGAACCTTAACTTGACTTTCTAATATGATCCAATGCATTGCAAGATGATTTCAAGATGATTCCATAGTGCCTCACAACAAACCTATGTCAAAAGGATACACAACATTCACATACACATTTACAACATAGTTTTGTGACAAACCACATTTTGTTGAATGACAAGCTTCTAAATAACATCTAATATATTTTGCAACACTCTAAAAGGAAGACAAAAATGGTCAAAATGTAAACCCTTTTGGTATCATTAAACCCTAAAGGTTGTGAGGTGCCTTCACACTAAGGTGTAAATTTGATAGTCTTTTAATAAACATGAGTAGTCCTTAGTTGAAACCATAATTGAAAATACATAGAATAAAAAATCAAATTAATTTTTCTTCACAGTCATTTATTCAAATACATCAATCACATACGTGAAATGCTTTTGATTAATTCCTTCAATCATGTGACAATTTTCTTTTAATGACATCTTCTATGACATCTTAGGATAGCCATAACTTGAAAAAAATCATTGAAAATTAACCTTGGAACATTACAATTCACCTAGTAATGCATTTCATAAAAAATGAACTTCTTATATACCCATTTCAATACCTAGTAAGAAAATTCCTTTGTAAAATGTGATAATCATGACATCCTCTTCGGTGCACATTAAGTTGAAAATGCCATGTGCCATTACAAATGGGTGGTTGATCACATTTATGTCAACTCACATATACAATTTAGTTCCATCACGACACAAACATTTCAATAACATAATCAAAGGCATTGTGTTGTAATTACAAATGGGTGGTCAATTGTGGTAGTATCAACTCACACTATTACCAACAAGAAGTGAGTCATTGGGTGATGGATCTACCCACCATTTAAGGTAAATTCAAATTTCAAACCAACAATAGTTAAAATAGAAATGTTTCATGTTATTCCCAAAAAATGAATTCATAGTTAGCCCCAACAACATTTAGTGAACATTCCACTTCACCCTAACCACACTTGGTGACCAAATGAAAACTATATTGTTTAATATTGTTTCTTTTATAAACAAAACCAACTATATAGGCAAGGTAATATAATTATTCATTTTAATATTTTTGACTTTAATTGCATCAATTAAACATTAACAAAACTCACCTAATATTAATTTGAAATTTGAATGATCTAGAATAAGCATATAATTTTCATGTTAGCTTTTAAAATCCACATTATACACAAACCTTGAAATGAAAAAAATCTTGCACTTTATTAACATATTTGCACATTGTTTGACTAGGTTTGATCCTTGACGTTTTTGATCCATTTTGAGATGGATGACCATGCAGTCCAATTGAATTGAACTTGCTTCTATAACCCAAAATTCAAAATTTCAAGTTGCAGAAGTGTTATTTTAATCCAAAATCCGAAAACTCAAGATTTTGTTTTTCCTATTAGCAATTGAAACTTCCCCCACCAATTGTTGTCTTTGATCCCTTTAGCCCTTTATGCCTCTATCTATGCTCATGCTTTCTATTCATATACAAACTTTATGACTAGCAAAAACACAACATGAAGAATGCCATAATGTGAACACAAACACAACATGGTGAAAGTAAAAAAAAAGGAGTTAGAGGTGCACCAAGTCAAATTTTACACATGGTGTTCGTCTCTTGGTCCACTATGCATTTTTCATAAAAAATGTAAATGAAATATTGATTTTGAGACCAAATATGACTAATAATATAATATAATATTCAAATTTTTGCATTAAGATTTACATTATATTCAATTGTACAACTTTCTTTTGAACCATGATCATAAATTATAATTTAAAAAGTCATTAAGTACTTTTGAAAGTCAAAATCCAATATGGTGCATGTAAAAATAATTTTGAATGGTCCAACACATGCAACCCTCCTTGTGAAGTATATTTATACTCGCAAAAAAATTCAAAACATTTGGTGCACATTTGATAAGGGAAAAAAATTTGTTCACATCCTTATTTTAAGTGCTTTAAACATACAAAAGGACTATGGAAACGTTGAAAATTCACATCAAATTTTTCTGGTTGAAACTTTGCAACTAATGTAAATTTTTTCCAATTAAAAAATTAATTTCTTGAATTATGGTGTTTTCATGGTGATTTTGCAAACTTGTAGTGCTATAATTTTAAGCACTATCCATTCTTTGAATGATTTTTTTCTTACTTTCACTTGATACGTGACATCACTTCTTGGCTTTTTAGAAGAAACACAACATAAAATGTCACCTTTTACTCTTTGTAATGGAAAGCAAAAACGAAATGTTAAATGTTAAAGCTAAAGATTAGGATTACTATATGGAAAGCAAAACCAAAATGTTAAATGTTAAAGCTAAAAAATTAGGAATACTATAGTTATTATAGCAATGACATGCCCTTAGGCTTGTCAAATTATATCGGGGTAAATATGTTGCTAATTCCTAAAGTTGTAGCGAAATGCAACCCAAGGTGCATTCCTTAGCTCCATGCAGTTGGGGGTTAAAAAAAAAGTGTGAGAGCTTTAGGATGGAACTAGGACAAGGGTGTTAATGCAAATCCATGGATAAGTTAACTTACACTAACCAAACAAGTTAGTTATCATAAGTTGAAATCAAGTGATCCTATGATATAATCATGGGCAACTCAAAACTTTACTTGATTCACATGACCCAAACCTTTTGGAAGCGGCATCATTCTTTTCCTTATAATGTACTTTGTGATTGGCAACTAAAGCTACATTGAAAATACTATATTTTTTAGGATTTTCAAGTGGAAGTCTTGATAACTACTGAGTTACGAGTCCCACAAATTTATAACTCATGCATACAAGCTTTGATTGAGGAGCTTCAAAGGGAGAGGTTGTAGCCTTGAAGAAATATTTTTAATGCCATATTGAATGTGCAATTTGGAGGTCATTTGACCCCTATTGTTTGGGATTTAGTGGCCAAAAATCAAATTGCCAATTTGATTTTTGACCTTTCTTTTTGGTTATAGTTTGAGCTTTAGATTTCCAAATAAAGAATGTGAGCCCATTTTTTATTTTTGAGATTCAAGACCTTTTTAACAGTATTAAAAACACTTGATTTCAACAAGTTGTCATCTAGGCTTTTATCCCGAATATTTGGGACAATTTAAAATAATTTAAGATTCCAACTTCCAAAGCGATTCCCACTTGGAAGTGTTTCAAACTTGCTTCTTTTATTCTTTCCTACACTTGTGAGAATGTGTGTGAATATTAGGACATTATTTTAGCCCCAACCTTTTTTTTATGAACCCCCAATTTTGGTTGCAAGTCCAAGGCTAAGGCCACAATAAAACAATAGATAATTAACAAAATTATTTTGGTAGTGTTGAGTTGCTTACCTACCTCCCTTGCATTCAAGAGGGAATGTTGTTTAGGAAAAGAATGTAAGAAAAAAAAAAAAGAAGAAAAATAGGATCTATTAGGAGAGAGGGATCATTCAATGGAAAATGGTGTTAAAATGATGGAACTATTAAAGTGTAGTAATAGAATAATGCATGGTTTTAATAATAAGAAATAGATGTATTTGAACTTGGAGTGTGGACAAGCTGTGTGCCCATTATTGCAATTTAGGGTTTTGTTTTTTCACTTGTTTTGTTATTAAAATGTTATGGCTCATTGGAGGTGAACCCAATTGTGTTAATATGTTCTTGTTTATATTTTCTTAGTTTTTAATAGTTGTTTTTGTAATTTTATAAATATTATTGTAGTTTCAATATAAAAAATTATAGAACGCAACATTGCCTTAGTACTGTTTGTTTTGCTAATGATTACCCATTTTTATAGATCCCAATAAAGCTATTAAATATATTTTCACTAAGTTGTTTTTGTTTTATGGTATTATGTTTTCAAAATTTTATTTTTTTCATAGAACTTCACTCACTAGAAAAAATATGTTCAAATGCTTACACATCACACAACATTCACATAGATTCCCAAAACACACAACACAAGGTAAATATGTTCAACACTTGCGAATCACACAACCCTCACATAGACTCACAAAACCCACAACACAAGAATACAAAAGGAAATTCAAGCAAATATAGGTTTTGGACCAAAATTTGGTTTCCTCTTGTGTTAGTTTTTTTCTTTGTGTAATCATGTCACCAATTTTCCTCATCTTTAGTTTTGGGGAAAATCCAAGTTCTATTCTTAGGTTTGCTTGGCTTTGTGAATAATTGTATTGGACACTCTCAATATGACCTTTCCTTTTGGCTCATCTATTTGGCATTATTAGATTAAAGTGACATTGGACAAGAAATATGGGATATAATGGGGGGTTATTGGGGACAACATAGGGGAAAAACTCATATATAACATAATACCTCTCAATTTCAACAAATGCATGTTGAGAAGTTAATTAGTCATGAAGATTCCATGTTCAAAATAATTTTAAAATATTTCAAAAGGTTCCAAATTTCCTTTGTAAGTTTTTTTTTCGAATTTTTATTAAAAATTCTAAAAATAATATAATTTGTGTCAAACCTACCCAAGGTACTATGGTAAATAAGTTAAAAGTAATCCAAACTTCAATACTTTTTTTTTGGGGGTCCATTTTGTGACGTAGCCAAAGTGGAGATCATCAATAGGAAGATTTAAGCAAATTTGGCTACAAACAAGATATGAAAATCTAAGAAATTAAGCATCATTCTATAATTTTTAAGCTACCTATTGATCCAAATGTAAATCAGTGGAAATTTTTATTTTTTGAAATTTGGCGATTGAAAACCCCAAAATTCACTACATTTTTGCATTTGTAATTTGAATTTCACATTGTATTTCGGTAATAAGAAATATGCCTAAGACAAGGTACAACGATTGTGTGTGTTTTGGGGGGTTTTGGGCGGGGGAGGGATTCCAAACAAAGTGTCAAAGTCGCCACATTTTGAGGAAAAGAATTCTGAAGTCGCCAGATTTAGACAACAGGTTTCTAGAGGTCGCCAAACCATGGCATGATTCTAGAAAATTTCTCATTTCCTCTCTAATCTGTAGCCAAATTTGGCTCATTCCTCTTGTGGATGATCGCCAGTCCACCGACCTCACAAAACTTTTTAACACAACCATGGTTAACTTACAACCCGTAAGGATGCCTTGCAAATGGCAGAGGAACGACTTTCGCGGGGTGCACTAAAACCCTAATCGCCCACGCTTATGCTTTCTTTCAACCTCTCTTCATAGAAGCTCATTTTCCAAAGTTCCTGTTGCAGCAGCATTGTCCATCGAGAGCTTGTTGAAAGAAAGTTGCGTTCTTCGCTCTCCTGCCTGTTTCCTTTCTTTGTGGTGTTTGTTTGTTTGGGTTGGGTGCGTGCGCGCATTGGTGTGGGGTTTCAAGTTTGGTCGCTGTGTTTTTTTTGTTGGGTTTTGAGAAGTTAGGGATTTTGCTAGCTTGTTAGCGTTTACACACATGGCAACAACAGACGCAGCGGCAGGAGCGGAAATACAGCTCAAGCCCGCCAGGACGTCCATGGCTGCTCCAAGAGGACCGACAGGACCTCCTCGTCTGGCCACGGTTGTGGACCGAGAAAAGGTTATAATACACATGCATTACTACCCCCCCACGCACTCTCGGTATCTAGCTCGGTTTCCGTCTTTGTTCGAAGCTGTTGTGAGCGATAGTCAAGATCGATCCAGCCACAAAATAAGATTAGGTTTATAGCCGTCTATCAGGGTTGAAGTATACAAACGAAAGCCGCGATTAGGTCGTCTTTGCACATTCGGAGATTTTTTGCTTGCAGTAGTTGCCACTGAAGTTTTTCTTTTCTCTTGAAAATTTGAAATTCCAGCTCAAGAGGTCCAAATCACCATGAGAGTGCTGTGAGAGTGTTTGCATCTTTGCAACTTATTTTCAGTCCATTCCTTTGTAAAATTCTATTTTCAGGGAACCATCACCTACAGCAAGAAAGAAAGTAATACTGAAAGTGATGAATTTTTGTCTTGACTGCGTGAAGTTTTTTTCTCTCCTGTTGAATTGCAGACTTGCCCACTTCTACTCCGAGTCTTTACCAAGGTTTGCCTTGTTGTTCTGCTGCCTCTTTTTATTACAAAGTATCTGTACAATCTGGCATAATCTTCCCCATGTGGCTGTTGTTTGTCTTCTGCCTCCTGTTATTGGTAATCTATCAAATACCTCAGTTGCAGAGCATAGAAAGGGTTGTTGAACATGACCATGTATTGTAGATGCTGTAGATTGTAGGGCTTTTGACCTATGCTATGTGTGTGATAGATTGGAGGTCATCATACTGTGGAAGATTTTGCCATACGGGGCAAGGAACCCAAGGATGAAGTCCAGATATACACTTGGCGTGATGCCACCTTGCGAGAGCTGACTGACCTTGTAAGCCCTTGATGCTTATTTGCATATCTGAAGCATTAAGATATACAAGCTTATTGCCAGCCTTGAATTAGGGTATTATTGACTATTTTATTAACAATGTCCCTTGAGTGCCAGCCAATGTCATCACTGAGTCTTTTCATTGCTTCTAGAAATGCAACAGAACCTCAGCATGCAGATTTTGTAGAATTGTTTGCCTGAAAATTTGGGCAGAGTATTCTATACTCATCTGTGCCTGTGGTCAGAAGCTGATGAATTGAGTGAGAAGTCAAGGCAGCTAGTCACTGTTATTCATGGTGAAGGGCGAACATGACTTGGACTGGCAGATGAAGGAGGTAGCACCTGCAGCAAGGAAGCGTGATGCCCGCCTCTCGTTTGCATTTGTATATCCAGACCGTCGTGGCCGTAATGTCATTCGCAATGTATGGTATTTTTATTTCACACAAAGCTTGACCTTCATTTGATCTTTGCATGTAGAGAATTTTGTGTGAGGGATAAAGCTTACAAGCTTCTGGATGCCAGGTAGGAATGACATATGTGGGTTCAACCTCAAGAAGAGGGGATGATCACCGCACTCTTGCTGAGCTCAGTTTTCAGGTACTGTTGTTTTTCCAATGGTATGGTTCTCGATTGTCCTTTTATGTTTTCCCATGGACACTTGCAGCTTGTTCAATTGTGGTTGCCATGTACATTTGGTACTTTATGGTAACCCTTTTGGATGTCAGCACTGAAACCAGCTTCAGGCTAGAGGTATTTGGCTTTGAAAAGTTGCTTCATAGTATTTCAGAAATCCAGATTCTGAACATGCAGTCTTTGATACAAAAACTCTGGGTCCTTGAATCTGGATCACTCTACTTAAATCTTCTTGCAAGGGAGACATTGAAATATTGGTGTCAAGGTTTGATATGTGATTTCTAACCTATGGGCATTCTGGCATGCAGACTGGAGATTTTCTGGATGTGGCAATCTACAACTGAACTTAAACATCTGTAGTTTCAAATTACTGCTTCACTCATTCCCTCTATATCAACTAGAGTGACTTTGTGGGTCTTCAGGAAAGCATGAACAAGGAGAAGAAGGTGGGATAATCAGTCTAGAGCAGGAATCCTGTGTTATGATACTGTGGTATGACTAGGTTCTGACTTACAACAACCCTGCAGTGGAATTTAAATAGTCATTGACATTTTGGAGATGGCTACTTTGGCGGCAGCAAGATGAATGCAGTTGAAGTGCTAGCCTTGCAGAACATTTGAAGTTGTGTACTCTCTGTAACAATGTGATGTCAGATTGTCAAACACTGCCTTAAACTACTTCTCAAGGCCTTTCCTCGCACGCATTAGTTTGGTATCAGACTTTTGCAACTTTTGGGATACAATTGTGATTTGATCGCTGCTTTCTCTTGATGCTTCTGCAGCATAACTCCTTTGGTATTCTCTATGAAGTTCATTTCATTGAATTGCCCTAAATGGAAGGACATGCATGAGGCTTTTCTTTGGGGGGGTTACTTTGGTGGGCAAATCCTTGATAAAGTTTCTCTACTCCCTTCAAGTAAGGAAATAGTCACCAGTTTCCATCATATTTGTAAACTTTCCAACCCAAAGGACCCAGCAGATGAAGCACTGGTTTGAGGATTCGCAAGTTAACTAACGCTGTTTGCAACATTTTCATGAGTGATAGTGTCATCTTTGCTGAAGTCTGAACCTTGGCCCCAATTCATTTCTATTCATCCTTCCATTTTTTGTTGTTCCCTGCTGCAGTGCTATGGCAAGCTGAACAAGCTGAACATTTCACTGTTGAATAATAAATTTATTCTGAAGACTCCCATGTTGAAACTAGAGTTCTAAAGCATTCACTATTTTCTTTCACAAATAAATTTCTTTGAAAAATAGTTGGGAAATTTCCAGCATTTCTGAAAATAATGTAATTCCATGTACATAATAGTGTAAATGGTTCAGCAGAAAAACCTAAAGAAATGGACCTTGAGACTCCATGTCATTGTTAGGATGTTTATGGATGACTTAAAACCCTATAAATACCCTAAAAGAAAAAAAACATGTTCATTGCACTCTTCAAAGTGGTCTTGGCACGGTATAAATTGCAATGAAATTGTTTTTGAGAAATTTTTGTCATTTTCAGAAAAACAATTTGGCAAATTCCTAAAATTTACAAGATTTTTATAAGAATATTTTACATGTATTTTTTGTGTCATTTTTATATTTTGAAGCCCACAAATTCTACACACACATACACACACACACACACACATAAATTTTGCATGAGTTTTACAAAATTTTGTGAGATTAGAAGTTTATTATGATGTAATGTATAATTTATTTATGAAATGTCCAAATTGGACATTGATTTTTTTGAATAAATTATTAATTTTTACAAATTATTGTAACAGTGTTATATTGTTTTAATCATGGTTGAAAAATGTTCATAAACATTAGAGTTATGCGTTAAGCCTGAATTGAACCCTTCATTTCATGCTTCATCCTTTCCTGGCTGTTGTCCACAAAGTCATGAAATTTTATTAAATAAGGGTATGAAATACTGAGACTCCGACTAAATGCACCAGGCTCTCAAGAACATTTATAGCTATAGTACACATAACAGCAACAGCTACTCATTGAAAGTGTTCAGGAAAGCAAAGGATAGAGCAAACTCAGTTTAGCACCAAATTTGCTGCTAAACTGAGTTTAATGCCCCCATTGAAGCCGAGTGTAGTTTTTTTCTTGTTTTTTGAAATCTCATCCCCTATGTGACCAAATAGGGGGTTCTGGTGTTGTCTTTTCCTGACTTTACAGATAAATTTATTGATCTCGTGTTCTGTTTTTTTTTCTAACTTTCATTTGGAGTGAAAGGATTATCTAAAGGCTCCTTAGAACCATCATTCTTAACAGCACTATCAAGTTTCATTTGAAATTCTAAGTTGTTAATAATTTCATTTGCAAAAGCACTTAAATATTTCATCACATTTTTGTTTCAATGTTATCAACTATTTAATGCATTATAGAAAGGACATTCATAATAATCATTATTTGAAATGTCATTTGTAATATTGTTATTTTTGTATTGTTTGTAAATTGCATTGAACTTTTGTTTCTAAACAATTAAAGTCTGTGAAAAGTAAGATCATGTTCAGCTGCTTGATAAGACAGAGCTACATGTTACTTTGGTGCCTGACATGGTGACTACTTATGCTCTGCTATGCAATCTACTGATTCCTAAGGAGAATGGAAGCTATCATGTGCGGTTTGGCAAAAGAAGCTAAAGCTGAACAACTTCGAAGATCAGTTGAACTGTCACAAAGAAATCAAAGTTCCTCTGATTCAATGCATACATCCATTCAAGGCCAAGTAGTGAGTGGGGAACACAGAAGGATACAACTTGAAAATTTACATAGCTAGTTTACCTAGGTAGTGCAAGGGGAAAGTAGGTGGGTTTACAGGATATGTACCAAGGCACAACCCTGGTAACTCTGTTGTGGATGTCATGACTCATTCACCACTGCATCATAATGGGTGCACCACTGGGTGCTGAATTGTCTCATCGGCAAGAGATATAGAGTGGGAGGATGTCATGAGAAGCTGTGCTGTTATTGATGATGACCTCTGACAGAAAAAATTCACTGGAACCCAAAGCATGTACAAACATTTGCATGACATTGCAAACTGCATAACACAGCTTGAAGTCACCACTGTAGAAAGTACCAGCCAACAACAATCAGCAAACATTTGTGCAACTCCTAATTCTCCTCAAGTCTCCAGGATTTGCTAGCTTATCAAATGATTAGTTGCTATTGCCAAATCACTCCAGCAAACATCTGCATTATATAACACGTACCAGAAAAGGGCATTGGGAGGTGGATGTATTCAGCTACTCTGAAGTCAGTAGTTCTGTACCTTCTCTGCTTGCAGGTTCAGATTGCCTGACTAATCATCAAAAGTGCAATGAAACCAACCAATGCTTCAAAGAGTCATTTGAAGTATAATAGTAAAGCTGCAGAATTTAAGGTATCTGATGGAAAGCATCAAGCAGCCAAGCTCGGTTGTACAAATATTTGCATGACATTGCAAACTGCATAACACAACTTCAAGTCACCACTGTGGAACGTACCAGTCAACAACAATCAGCAAAGCAAATGGTAGTGCCACTGTGCCTTCAACCATTGTGCGTTGCATGATTGTGCAGACCTTCTTATATCACACATTTCACACATCATATCAACAAGTAGTACATCATAGAGTAAAAGGGCAGTTCCATAAATACCTTGATCTGTTTGCCTTTCCACTTCACTTCAGACATATTGTGAATGCTACACACAGATGAATGCAGAATCCACTTTACCATCACCGCAGTACAAGCATGGACGCTGCTTGAATCCTTCTTGTTGAAGTACATCCTGAACTGCTAGCACCAACTCACGGTTCGTCATAGGTGATGGATTGCGGCTCAACACAGTTTGAACTGCATTGCTGAATGCCCCATATGAATTAGCTGGATTGTGTGTTGGGTTTGCATCTGCTGATGTCTGGTCTGACTGGCAACCACTTATCAGGACACTAACATCAGAGTCAACACGATTCTTAGGGCCAGGGAGGCCTGCCTGCTCAGCTGGTGCTGTATAGTTTGCAGCATCTTCTGGGCTCTGGCTATCAAGCTTTGTCTGAAGGAACTGACTGGCTAGACTTGATACAGTCCCCAACCATCCACCTTGATCTCCACCTTGCTGCTGCATAAACAAATTCTCTTGTTTCATTACGTTGTTTTCACAGAAAAGTGTGCATAATATACCTTCAAAGTCCTTCATGCCCTCTTACAATGACCAACATCAGAAAACTTTACTGGAAAACACAGATGGTCACTATCTCTGAAATCCACTCCAGGCAACCATGTTTCTTGCCTATGCATCCAACCACCTGCAGCATATGGCAAATGCAAAAGAGGGTATCAAGACAGGAGGACAGCAGATGTTATGGTGTGCTACCTGCAGCTGGCTCAGAGCCAGATTCACAAACATCTTGACAGATGGACTGGCTTGCTCTCCGAACATGTCAAAAATTGTTGTGCGGATGTTTCCCACTTGGACATTCTGCCCTGTTCTCTCACTCAATATCTGCGTAAGCAGATCAATAGGAATGTTTTTGGAAACCATATGTGGCGGTGGAGGTGGTGCATACCCACCCTGACTCTGAGAATAGCCAGACACTGGTTCAGTTCTCCCATATCCACCATAGTCTTCCTCTCCTCTTTGATACCTTCTTCCCTGAAGCCACAGCAGCAAATTGTAAGCTCATCAGAAAGCCAGTGTTTAAGAATTGGTGCTGTTACAAAACCAGGAGATAAGCAGGTTTCATGACCAAGGAATTTCCAACAACATTATTGAGGAGAAGATGAGCAATTGTCTACAAGATCACCTTCCTTGTAGAACATTCATTGTAGATGTGAGAAGCTCTTACATGATTCACATTCTCATACTCTTCTCTTCCATAACCTTGTCCATCACCATATCCTCTTCCACCTTCTACTTCATAGTACTCACGGCCTCTGCCCCTTCCTCTCCCTCCACGGCCTTCCTCACCATAGCCTCTGTGTCCTTCATAAAACTCTTCCTGATGTCCTCTGCCACCATAGCCTTCGTTGACATAACCTCCTCTTCCTTCACCTTCATACTCATCATTGCCATGGCGTCTTCTGCCTTCCAGTTCATACCCTTCCTCCCCATAGCCCTCCTGTTGATACGACCTTCTCTGTGATTCTCTGTAACCCTGCTCCCCCCCATAAGACCCACCTTCCTCCTCTTGTCTCCTTCCCCTAGATGGAAAGATAAAATCCCGTGTCTGAGTTTGACCACCACTTTGACCTGCAAAGGCTTGCAGACCCTGAGAGATCAATCCTATGAGCCCCCCTCCAGCATCAGCTCCATCTCCACCTCCTGCTGGAAAAGTTACAGGTGCACCAGCACCTCCTGTTCCAGTGTCACCCCCAATCTGCTCCTTCTCACTGTCAATCAAACCTCCACTGTGGCATGAATCTGATAGAAAGGTGAAGGTGACCCCATCAGGAATCTGATTAACCAGCCCTCGGAAGTCATCATCTGTGAGACCAACAACCCACACACCCAAAGGGATCTGCATTGATTTAGATGACTCATCAGGAATCTGATTGACCAGCTCTCAGAAATCATCATCTGTGAGACCAACAAGCCACACACCCAAGAAGGGATCTGCATTGTTTTAGCTCAACCCCATCAGGAATCTGATTAACCAGCTCTTGGAAGTCATCATCTGTGAGACCAACAAGCCACACACCCAAGAAGGGATCTGCATTGTTTTAGGTCAACCCTGTCAGGAATCTGATTAACCAGCTCTTGGAAGTCATCATCTGTGAGACCAACAACCCACACACACTCAAGAAGGGATCTGCATTGATTTAGATGACCCCATCAGGAATCTGATTAACCAGCTCTTGGAAATTATCATCCGTGAGACCAACAAGCCACACACCCAAGAAGGGATCTGCATTGATTTAGGTCAACCCAATCAGGAATCTGATTAACCAGCTCTTGGAAGTCATCATCTGTGAGACCAACAACCCACACACACACACACCCAAGAAGGGATCTGCATTGATTTTCTCGATTCCAGCAAAACTAGATAAGGAGATCAAGAGTGGGATGGAGAGAGATCATGAAATGACCTGTGAGAAGGTTCATGTCAGTAGGTACAATGGCTTCCTCGGTGTCTGTTTCACCAGGCGCTCCATTCTCTGGTGGCACCTGTATGTTGCATTCCCATACACCACCACCCCGACGTTGTTCAGAAGAAGCAAGATTCTCTCAATCACAATTGCGAGTTCCAAAAATATAAGGCTTTCAGAAATCCTAGCGGCTCTCTCACCTGCGTGCCATGGCCACTGTAATGGAAAACCAGCACATCACCGGGCTGCACTGAGTTGATCAGTTTGTTGAGTGACGATCTGATGTTTGCTCCCGTCGGCTGTGGGGTGGATGGGTCAGTGTCCAGCATCACGAGGATCTCGGATTCGTAGAACCCAAACCGTTCCACCAGCGTCGTGCGCATGCGCCTTACATCATTGGCACATCCGTGCAATTCACATTTGGTGCCCGGGTAATTGCATCCTACTAGCAACGCCCTCTTCGCCATTTGTTTTGTCTTCTTCGATCCTTTTTTTTCTCTCTGTAAGACTGCCTGTCTCCTTTGAAACAGCAACTACAGTTCTCTTCACACACACACAAACGAAACCTTTCCACCCAGTAGAGACTTGCAAAGCCAAACAGACTCCAACCGGAGCACACCCAAAACGCAAAACTTCTATCAAAGAGACGAAAAAGCTCACACAACACCCAACCATCCAAAAACAGAACTCCTAGACGAATATCTCACAAACAAAACAGAATGTCGCAACAAATCCCAAAACAGAAGACTCAACCAAAACTACAGATCAACAACAAAACCAGCTATAAAATGCCCACGCACAAAGGTAATATACTTGTGGTGTCTTTTGGCAGACAAATTGAGCTGCCAGAAACAGAGAAAGGTATCTCTATCTCTTGAGAAATTATCAACAGTTTGGTAGGGTTGACAGAGATTTTGGGGAAGGAATCTAATTTCATGTTCAATACTTTGGCCGATGCAGAAGAGGGCCCACCGAGAAAGAACGCGTTTACATGTGTTTCCTTTGTTTTCTGGAATGATTCAAAAACTCGTTCTATTTTTCTAATTTCTGCAGGCACCGACCAAAACTACTGAGCTTTCAAAATATTATGCCTGCCAAGTGTCAAGAAAACAAACATGAACCAGTAGTGGGTACTATACAGAGTATAGATCTTCTAGAAATCCAGTATAAGATACATTGGACCTTTTGCTTTGCTTCAGCTGGTCTAGTCAATGGATCCACTTCACTCTATTTCTGCCTGCAGTCACCGACTAAAACTACTGCGCTTCTAAGGTTTTATATCTACTGGTGTCAAGAAAGCAACATGAACCAGTAACACTGTAGCGGGTATTATAGAGAGTATAGAGATGTTCGAAATACAGTACAGTACATTCGACTTTCCCTTTGCATCAGCTGGTCTAATCGATGGATATGAACTTTTCACTCTCTTTCTACGTGCTGTCACCGACTAGAACTACTATGCATATAAAATTTTATACCTACTGAGAGCATCTCCAGCGGTGCTCAGTATGTTGTCCTGCACAGTAAAATTGGACGAAATGCCGATTTTGGCTCAGGAAAATGGTTTTGGCTCAGCATGATTGCCTTGTTTGTATGGCCGGTAAAGTGCACAGCAACTCTGTGCACCTGCAGAAAAAGAGTGTAATAAATACGATCTGACTTCTCGTCAGTGTTTTTGATTAGCCCATCGTACTGATTCGTCCATGTGGTTTGTTATTAGTAGTTCCCCACCTATTTGCTGTCCCACTTTTAGTTTTATGAATGGGGTTGCCAAAAAAGTAAATAACTATATAACTTGGATGTGAAAAATACTTTTGCAGGGTCACATACTGGGCACCGGTCAAGATCCTATGAGTGTCAAGAAAACAGCATGAACTGGTACTGGGTATTACAGAGAGTAGAGAGTTTGTAGAAATACAGTACAATACATTGGACCTTTTGCTTTGCTTCAGCTGGTCTAGTCAATACATGCACTTCACTCTCCTTCCACCTACACTCACTGACCAAAATTACTGTTCTTTTCAAAATTTATAGCTATCAAGTGTGAAGAAAACAACTTGAACAAGTACTGGGTATTATTATAGAGAGTATAGAAATACAGTATAATACATTGGACCTTTTGCTTTGCTTCAGCTGGAGGCAGTGGATGCAGTTCACTCTCTTTCAACCTGCAGTCACCGACCAAAAGGACTGTTCTTTTAAGAGTTATACTGAGTGTGAAAACAACTATATAAACCAGTTTGTTTACTTTTGTACAAGGGCAGCTTCAACACATGTCTGGTGAATAATTAATTAAATTTGAAGATCCCATGTCAAAAAAAAATCCAAAAATTCTCTTTTCTCCTTTGCAAAAAAAAATTCTTTTAAAAATATAAGAGTATAGAGATTTTAGAAATATAGTATAATACAAGGGACCTTGGTCTAGTTAATGGATGCACTACTCTCTCTCTCCCCATGGTTTTTATTCCCTACATTGGTGGTGAATGAAGGAAGCTGTGAGTGTTCCATGATCTTGGGTTGTCACTTTGACAGCTTATATCATTTGCTCTCTTGCTCATTTCCTCCCCAGTTTGTTTCATGATTGCTGTTCCCAAAAGTCCCAAATCATGTTTGTCAAGAAGTTTTGAAAGTTATTCCAGGGTTTCTGAATTAGATCCATGCTTTCTTTTTTATTGTTGTTCCCACAAAGTCCCAAGGATTAATTGGCAGCAGCAGGCATATACATATTACACACCTAAAAAATCTTGCTGTCTATTTATGGAATACAGTGATAAGCCTCGAGCTGTGCCTTATTTTTGTTGTTTTTTTATGTTTTTTATCCCCCTTTATTTTCCATTCTTGCATACTTTGGTGGTCATGTTTCAAGTACACACTAGCATGGTGTCAGATCAAATGTGGTGGCTTTAATAAGTGCCTTTCATACGGGAGGCCTTATTCCTAATGCCCAGTACTATTTTACATACTACATTTCTATGGAGGTATTGCTAGCTTGGTATATTGACATAAACAGCTGTTGTAGATTATTCTTCAATCCCTCCTAGGAAGATTAGTACGCAGAATGACCTGAACCAGCAGCTCAATTATTCTAGTGGTCTTAGGTGATAGGTTACAACCTCATAATTATCCATTTGACAAGATAGATATGTCATTCAACAATTCAAATGTCAGCATTGAGATCAGATGTTGCGGAATAATGCATGCCAGCTGGATTATGTCCATGAATGGACAGGCTGAGCCTATTCCAGGGTATGGAAAGCACTCCAAGGACTTTTTCTTTGTTTTCCAAAGCACCTCCCCGCCTGGAAGATTCATTTGTCGGTTGAAGACCCTTAGACTGATCACATGCAGATCTTCTACCATTTGAATAAGAAAACCTTTGGTGCTTTACTCTGGGGAAGGCCTGCTCCCACTGGCCTCCCCTAAATTCTGGGCCTACACCAATGTCTGGCAACCACCTTCAAGGCTATAACCCTCAAGTTAGGGGAGGCCTTGGGGAGCAGGCCTTCCCCTATACTTATTACTCCTACTGTAATATTCTTCAGGACTTATGGCTTCTATGAACTACCCCAGTGAGTGTCACTTGATGTTGTCTACAGTTCCTCCAAAAACAACTCTGGTTTCTGATGAAGAGAAACTCCTTGCCTGTGGCATCACCATAGTAAGGCATCAGAGTTTTAGTGTACACAATCTGATTTGCCATATCTTTCTTCAAAACATAGTTCACCACATCATGATTCAGCTTAAACTGTAGACACATCACAACAAGCATTCAAATGGGTAATATAAACCTAAATCATACCTCCCATTGCTGCTGCCTCCTGTGCAATCCATTAGACCCCTTCTCATTTACTCTCAAGAGACTCTCATTGTTCCCCTGGTCTGAATGATGATGGCCTATCCATTCAGGTGCCTGAAGGACTACTAAAGGAAGAAGCACTTCGATTTTGTTTGAGAAGAAGAGGAGGCGCCATTTGCTTAAGTTGCCTCCCATGTTGCAGCAAAAATATTACAGGGGGTAAGGCGCTCTCCAAGTAAGTTACACTTAAAAAGATTCTACAAGTTCTTTGCGACCTAGTTATAGGTGTAAGATAATTGGTGACTTTGAGATAATAGGTGCATGTAGGTTGTTAAGGGTATGTTTCCATGATCTTCTGCCCATCCATTATTTTGTACTATCCTCACTCAAATAATTGGGGATGTTTATGTAAAAAGTTGAGACACCGGCCCACTATTCTAGTGTGTCTTCCCCCCCCCCCCCCCCCCCCCCCCCCCCC
>Ga0209611_10000624_pt1 | contig 54882 bp, 33 predicted proteins | sample S1TSphgellanicum_3_FD_187693 | JGI IMG/M metagenome (GOLD analysis project Ga0209611, IMG submission 187693) | Host-associated microbial communities from peat moss isolated from Minnesota, USA - S1T2_Fc - Sphagnum magellanicum MG (SPAdes) (version 2) | ecosystem: Host-associated > Plants > Peat... | reverse complement strand
ATATATATATATATATATATATATATATAAGAAATAAAATAAAAATGTACACACACACAGAATTTCAAATCATTTGAAAGGAAAAAAAAATGACTAAATTTTTTTGATAACAATTCAAGAAAAATTCTTCAAAATTTTTTTTAATGAAATGATTAAAATGAAATTTCATTTTAATCATTTATCATTATTGTTATTATATTTATTTCGGTTTTACATAATCAATAATGATGAAAGAATAATGAATTTCATCTTTTTTTCTTTTTTTTTTTTGATGAATATATAGAATAATTTTTTTTCAACTTTATGATAAGATCTCTTATTTAATTATAAACTTTGTTTAAACAATCAAGTAGTATGTCACATTCTAACTAATTGATACTTTAAAAAATTATTATACATAGCTATTAATTTTATCCATAAAGATAATGCAACATATGAATTAATGATTAATTGTAAAACTTTATCCAAGATTGAAGTAAACCTTTGAATAATACGCAAAATAAACCCCAGTTAATTATTTCAACTACAAATTGGGCATGATGACTATATAGTTACATAGTGTTTCAGAGAAGGTGAAATAATTCATGGCACTAGAGTGAGCTAAACACATTTCAGTTTTGAAACTCCATAGTGAAAATTTGGGATATTGAACTACAACCACACTTCCTTGTGTCTAGGAAAGAAAATGGCATGGAAGACCGGGTCATGCAAGGCTGTCTTCTTGAAATGTGGTGAGGTGAAAAATTCCTGCAAAGGGAAATGACCCCTACGTTAATAGAGTTATCGGTAAAGGAAGAAAAACACAGCACCCTGAGTTTGGTCATAAACAGGGTGAGAGTCAAAAAAAAAAAGGTGCAAAAAAGTACATTAGCATTCACGGGGGATGAAACTCAGAAACCATCAATTTTGGTGGTAAACTGAGTTTCATCCTGTCTTTCCTTTTTCCTGAGCGCCTCCACTGCTGCTACATATATTTTCACTGCTCCTAACTGTACAAATACTATAATTAGTCTCGAACCTTGTGCATTAAATGCTGAGTATCAGCATTTCATACTGAGATTTGCTAAAATGTCTTTACTTTACAGATACCACTGAAAGACGGGATAGGGGGTGAAAGGAGGCCCAAAGACAGGGTTACTTTTCGGATAACTCTAATCTACCCCAATTAAAACGATCAACATAAAGCAAAAGTTCCAACAATGTCATACATGCATCTCATGTCGCTGATACATAGGATGTCATAAGACATTCAAGAGGAAACTTTGTGTAAATTGCTACCTGCCAATTCACAGGTTTTCAGCATGGGCAAAGGCTCTATTGTCAGAGTATTACACCTTGTGAACTGAGGGCAAATTCTGTAGGGTTTGCAGCAATAATGAAATGGCAGAATTGGCAAACACTGTGGATTCAGTACATTCCTCCATTGTGTACCCAGAAAGGACCATACCTGCTGAATCAGCAGGTTTTCAGCACAAGGAGAAGGCCTTGCTGTCAGGGTATTACATCCTGTGAACCTAAAGGGCAAATCCAGTAGGTTTTCATCTAGTCTTAAATGGTGGAATTAGCCACTACAATGGATTCAGTTATTTCTTGCCTACCTGTGCCACTTTAGGACACCTGCGAATGCTAGTTGCCAACTTGGCTATGGTGCATTATGCCAGAGAAAGCGGTCCTAGGGTGCATTCTGCTTACTGAGTTCGCTCTAGTGACTCACTAAGAGGCAGAATGCACCCTGGAGTGCACCCTGGGGTGCATTGTCTAGTATGGAAAAGCTCCACTTCAATGCCTGCACAATCCATCTCAGGAGTTACATGAATAAGGACCATGACATTATTGTTGTGACTGATTCATGATCTCCTCAGCAACTTCAGCCAACAAAACTTATACCCAAAAATCCTGTCAAATGAGCAGGGAGAACAAGAGAAGGAATGCATTTTGATTCTAGACAAAATGCCACTGCAATTCATTGCTAAGGACCAGCTATAGCACACATTCAACGAGCACCAAATTGTTGCGTCATTGTTATAACAAGAGAAATAGTGTGCACAGAAATAGCATACCCTAAGGTGCATTTTCTCTAGCACAGAAAAGCTCCACTTGAATGCCCTCCACAATCCATCTCTGAGGTGTTACATGAAGAAGGACCAGGACATCATCATTGTGACTCGATCCTGTCCTCGGCAACCTTCCACCAACAAACTTATACCCCAAAGTCCTGTTCAGTGAGCAGGGAGAATGATAGAAGGGATACATTTTGATTCTAAATGAAATGCCACTGCAATTCAGTGCTAAGGACCTGGAGCTATAGCACACACTCAATGTACACCAAATTGTTATGTCATTGTTAACACAAACGAAAAAAGCGCAGAATCATCATACACTTGGCGCTAGATTTTCCTGCTCTTATGGATTCTGGATTTAACTGCACAACAAGAAAACTAACTTAGCTTGCAACTACGCGTGCTCCTCTATCTACATGAGAACACTGAATCCCAGTCACTGAAAGATGACAACCCTGAGTACTGGACTCCTGATAATCCTGGGGTTCTAAGTCAAGAGAAAACTATCTTACACACACTCTACTGACTTGCAAGTGTGACCCTCTTTGTACATCAGCATTATTGGTACAAAAGTAAAGCACCGTAAACCGAAACCCTAGACACGGAAAGCATTCTCATCCTAGGATTGCAAACCTAGATGTCATACTCTAGCGCCCGCTTCTGCTCCTCTCTGTACATGATCTTAAGAAAGAACGGCACTGCGAAATCCAAACCCTCAGTACCGCATGCTGCATCGCGATGCTGATCGGAATATTAATGCCGAGGAAATATCCGACTGCAAGTTTTAGGATGCAGCAGCTGCCACGGGCAGTTTGGCAGCTAATTCTGCAAGGCCAAAGACCATCGGTGTAGCCGCTATGCCAACTTCTTTTTCTTCTGCTACTTTTTCTTCCTCCTCCTTGACAGGCTCATCAACGTAATTAGGATCGTTTCTGTCAGTTACTGGAGGCGAAGCCACATCGTAATCCTCCTCCTCACTATTGGGACCATCCCACGTAAACTTTCCGCCATGGCCGCTCTTCTTGGTACCACCTCTGATCCCCGAGGCCGAGCGTCGATCCAAGCGCTCGAATCCCTTCTTCACGCCCAGCGAGCGCGCATACTCCGCCCTCTTCACACTCGTGTACTGATGCTCAGCCATCCTCCCCTACGCTAGTATCGTTGTTCTGCACACGAGTAGTCCTCGTGAACTCCGCCGATTCTTATGCTATCGTTGTCCAGCTCCCTCCTCGAGTCCTGCACACGAGTAGTCCTCGTCAAATCCGCCGATTCTTATGCTATCGTTGTCCAGCTCCCTCCTCGAGTCCTGCACACGAGTAGTCCTCGGCAACTCCGCCGTTTCTTGTGCTATCGTTGTCCAACTCCCTCCTCAAGTCCTGCACCCGAGTAAGTTAGTCCTCGTCAACTCCGCCGATTCCTTATATCGATTCCTGCTACCGATTCCTCTTCTTCGCACACTGATTAATCCGCCCAAACAACGGCCTCAAGACATGATCTGCAACATACAGATCCCAACAACTCCTGCACAAAAATCTCTTTCGGCGGACAATCAATGTCACCGTTCTTTGCTTCGCTGCCTCGAACGTGAATCATCACTTTCGTGACATGGGCCCTGGCGACCGCGTCTTGCGTTATCCGATGCGCTGGCGCCACATGGACCCAAATTGCGACATAATTTACATCAAATCTGTCGACATGCTCAGTCGTGCAACGAATTGCCACCCGCGCCGGTGAATAGAAAAATACACCAAATTTCGAATCCCCAAATCTGTAGCAATAGTAAACTTCACATTTTATAGCTTGGAATGGGCTCATCCTGGCCCGTTCCCGCAGGCACGTAAGTATTGCTTGCTTGTTATAACCACTGGATATGCCGCGAGCCATATGGAGCCTGCTGGAATGGGCTGGGCCAAGATCATTCCAGCATGGAACCCAGCTATCATGGAATATCCTGGAGCATCCCCTCTCCGTTCTGACATCTAAGGAGCAATCAATCTGTACCGATCTTCTCAACCAACCCTTAGCCTGACGCAAGGTATGTAATCGTCTTTCCCACGTTTTCACTCCAGGTTCCGGGTCCAGGTGCGACGTTCGAATCATAGAAAGAAGCGAGTGATAGATCGAAGTCTGACTGTGGAGGACTTGTCGCCCGATACTTCTTGGACCACAATACAAGACTTTAATTTGTCAACTCAGACCATTACACATAAATATATTTTTGATAATCTTCTTATTCAGACCATTCTGATTCGTAATCTGGTTATGATAGGTACATAGTCATTGCCAATTCTCTGAACTTTGGGGAATGGTGTGAGTTTTTCTAGTCAACTTGTGAACACTATAGGCAGAGTTTTTGTTTTGAAATTTTTTTTGGCGAATTTTTGTCATTTGGAGATTTGTTTTTCCAGAAATAAATAGTCTGTCGAATACTCCTTTTGAAAAGTCACCAATTTTCTTTAATTCAAAAAAATGTTTTTATACATTGTTCAAAGCAAGGACCCATGATATAAAAGGATTTTAACAAAATCTCCTTGTGGATGATCACCATTGTGGCAACATCAAAAAATTGAAAAAAAAAAAAAAACCAACCAGTCACTACCCCACCATTGAACACTACCTACTCCCATAATTGAACTAGATAAAAATCAGGGTGATCAACATCTTCAAAATAAATGTTTACTTTCCAACCTAGGGCTTAGATCCCAAGAAATCTAGGGCTAACAAATCGATGATAACAGGGTTTCAGTATCCCATTCATCAAAATCGTCCTTCCCATTCCGAATGTCTATGGGCACGATTTTTTGTTACCCTCACAAGCATTCAACAACTGGTCCATCCTCCCCATGCGATGTCTAGTCGCACTCTCTGACTTCTAATGCTCCTTTTGCTCAATCTGCTCATTCTTTCCTTTCCTCAATCTTCTCATTCCTCCCTCTCCTGCTCAATTGTCCTCCTCTTTCTGTCCTTTTGAAAAATCAAGAGCTTTTGATTTTGTTTCATGTTGTGAACTCTTAGTTGAAGCTAGTAGATGTTAATCCCACCTCTAGTGTTGTGAGCTCTTGGGTGAAGGTCTTGTGTGTAGGTAAGTAGATGTTGATTCCTTTGAGTGTTGTGAATTCTTGGTGATGGTTATGTGTTTAAGGTGATCTTGCTATTGCACATGTATTGTAAGTGATTGCATTATGGGAACTCTTTGGCCTTTGGTGGTTTGTTTTAGAGCAAGTGCCTAGTCCCATGTTGTGAATTCTTTTCTCTTCACACTTTCTCCTTTTTCTCAACGTTTGATCCATCTCCACTCATTCATTCCTAGTCTTCCATCTCCTCTCACTCACGCTTGGTCCTTTCAATCATCTCATGTGCTTTCGATCCTTTTTATGCATTTTCTATGAACATTAGGTGTTCTCAATCCTCATTGCACACGTTCTCGGTCCTTTCTATGTGCTTTCTGTGCACACTAGGTGCTTTCAATTCTCATTGCATGTGCTCTTTGCACACTTCTATGCATGTTAGGTGCTATCAATCCTCATTACACCCATTCTATGCTTGCTAAGTGCTCTCAATCCTTCTTGCACACGTTCTATGTGCACTAGGTGTTGTCGATCCTTGTTGCACATTCTCTACGTGTGCCTAGTGTTGTTCATCCTTATTGCACGTGCTTTATGTGCACTAGGTGTTATCAATCCTTTATGCGCGCTCTTCACATGTGCCTAGTGTTCTCGATCCTTGTTGTGTGCACTCTATGTGTGCTAGGTGTTATCGATCCTTGTTGTGCACTCTCGGCATGCGCTTTGTGCTCTCGATCTTCTTCGCATGCTTTTCATGCACGCTTGGTGCTTTTGATCCTCTTCCCAAACACCTAATGTTCTTGATCCTTTTTGCATGTTTTTTATGCATGTTTGGTGTTTTCAATCTTCTTTGCAAACGTTCAATCCTCTTTTTTTTCCAATCCTTTCATGCTTAGTCTTTTTCCAAATCTTGGTCTTTTGAGCCCAATCCTTTTCGTTTGATCCTCTCCATGCTTAGTCTTCCCTTTCTTCTCCCAAAATTTAATCCTTTTTCCTTGATCAACCTTTGGTCATGTTTTTCTTTAATCAACTTCAAGTCATCTCTCTTCTTTTTCAATCCTAGCCAGCTACTGCAATCTTTGTCTCTTTTGATCCTCTTTGGTGTTACAGTTGGTCCTCTCTAGTTGATCAATCCTCTTTGCTGCTATTACTGGTTTTTTTGTTATTTGATTGATCATCTCTACTATTACAACTTATTTTCTTGAAGTTGTTCAACTTGTTTTTGGTACCAGTCATCTATATGATTTTATCCTTATGTTGGTCCCAATGTTAACCAATTCCTTATTTCTTCCTTAGTCATTAAAGGGGTTGTAGCTTTGTTAACACCCTTTTGTTTGTTGCTAAGTTCGTGTGTGCAACTTTACATGTTGTTGAATCCATCTTGTGTAGCCTAGATTTACCCCCCTATACCTACATTGATTTGCACACAGACTTGCCTGAAACTCCTAGTGAAAACGGTCAACCACTTTAGTTATAGTTGTTGGAGTCGAGGCTGAAATGAACTCTATTCTAACACCTTTTTTTGCACATTTCCAAGTTGTTTGATTTATTACAAAACCCAATTCTATTATTCATTTGGCTCTCTTTTCTTCCTTCTCCTTTCATTTGCCTTCCCTAATTTATTCTGCAACTATCTTTTCCATTGTTTTTCTCCTTAAGATATCCAAGTATTTAGAATTAATCATAGCATGTGACTGTGAATAATCAACTAAAGGCTTGTTTCCTTTTGTGTGTTTTGCAAGTAAACGAAACAATGACAAAAGGTTATGCATCCTTGTGTTGATCCTTGTGCATTGTATTTTTGTTGAGGTTTAAGGATAATTAATGAACAGTTTGTTGCTTTTAATGGGAGGTTAAACTCCATAACCAAGCACTAAGTTTTATTGTTCTTTGATTTTCTTTGTTTTGTGAAACTCTTTGGATCCCACCCCAAAACCAAAAATTATAACTCTAATATCTTTTTTTTTTGTACATGAGAAAGTGTTGGTCCCACCCCTTAACCAAACAATTTTTTTCCTTCTTTAAGTTTGGTTTGGTGAAAATTAGGTGAACGACCCCTAAAATGAACATTATCAACACATTCCAATGTGCTAGTCCTCTCCTATCACCACACACTACTACACATAACAGTGACATTTTTAAAAAAAATGTATTTACCCACACCCAAAACTGCACACAATTGTTTTGAAAGTGTACTTTCCCACACCCAAAACCACGCACTAAAATCAAGTGTCTGGGTGTAAAATGTAAAAAGGCTGAACACATTTTTTCAAGATCAGGCATCCGGTCACAGGGTTATTTTTAAACGCTTTTGAAAATGAGTGCGTTTACTAATCAACATTGATCTGCACAATAGGGGTGCTCGATCACCGGGTGATGTTTGGTGGGGGGCATGTTTACCCTAGGTGTTTCCAAATGGCCCCAAAGAAAATATAAGACTGCAAAAATTGGAAATAATTCAGGTATCCATCCCCCCCTATAGGTATGTAGGATGTAGCTCAAATCTCTGTATAACGCAGGACTCAATACCCACCTTTCCATGTTGAATTTGTACCTTTTAAAGGTGTTTTATTCATTAGGGAGGTGTCTCCAAGAAAAAAAATTAAACAACGAAAACTGGAAATGATAGTCACACGTTATTTTTCAATCCAAAACAGCGAAAACGAAACGGGACCTGGAGAAGTGGGGTATCGATCCCCATACCTCTCGCATGCTAAGCGAGCGCTCTACCATCTGAGCTACATCCCCGACTACCAAACCCCCAGCTGATGCTTAATTTCCTGTTTTGAGGATATTTATAGATTTTCAAGTTCTTCTGAGCTCGAGCGACACTGTGCATGATGCGGTAGATTTTGCAGAGAGTTACAGTTTCGTTTTTGGTCGGTGCTCTTGGCTTGGTCTTCTCTTAGTGTCAGAGTTGCAATGGGAATCCTCTTCTCTTCTAGATTTGGTTAGATCAGAGGTGTTTTCTGTAAAGAAGATGGTCGAGATAATAGCCAAGATCCACCTCTATAGATCTGAAGTTGGTTTACTGCATTGGAGTTTGCGAAGTGAGGGGCAGGAAGATAGACGCCCTTAGGGTCTTTGTGATTGGAAATCCAAAACTTAGGGTATCATCATCCAATTGAAGTTCCACACCAATCTGTGCATGAGGAGCAAGCGAGAGAGACGCAAACAAGCGTGGATGTCTCAGGGTTCTCAACTCCTACTACAAGATTATGCATCATGTAATTATCATTTTATTTGATTCAAGATGAATTCGTTGGTTTTCTTTGCAAGTGGATTGCAAATAGGCCCCGTTTTCCTCGCGTATGTTTTTGCGTAATCAGAAATGTTGGCCTCGATTTACTCCTTTTCTTTTGTCAACCCTTTCTTTTTTTGACTCATTTGTGTGGTATGAGTCTAGCAGCCTCATGGTGGTTCTTCTGCAATTGCAGTATTGAATTGTCAGCTCCCTGTGTAGACAAATATGGTGTTATTGCCAACTTTCAGTAGAATTTGTTGACTCTGCCCTTCAGGGTAGAGACATTGTGATAGCATCCAGAAACAGGCCAAAGTTTGGTATCCCTACATTCTAGGACCATGTGGAGTCCAGTATAGAAGCATTTCCAGCATAACTGAAGGATCCACTTAGGCTTCACCATGCTAATCAGCATGTGGTTCCAATTTAGTATGTTGACTATTTGTCATCCGCATGGATAGCAGCCACTATGCAACATGCCGCTTGTGTTGGAAGGATTCGACACACACTTAATTAATACTTTGAGGTGATTCTGATGGACACAAAGCACTCTGTGATTTGTAAATGGCTCATCATTCAATGCATGCCACCTGCAGTTTTCCATTTACAAACCTTAACAAAAATTGTTAGAAGTAGTACTGCCTTAGGTTCATTAAAGATTTTGCTGAATTGTTGTTATCTACTGCAGCTAGAGTGGCAACATTAGTTGCAAAGTCAGTGCTGCTTATGACTTTTTTTTGAGCCTGTCTTTGGTCATTGCATTCAATTATTCTCAGCTGTCTTGGTTGATTGACAACTAGAGGCTTCAGAGTCTTCAAGTTTAGATGTTCCAGGATCTAGAGGGTCAATCGGGCCTGTACATAGCACTATGTAATTCAAAATCATTTTTGCAGTGTTGACTCCTTCTTGACATTGTCAAATCCCACTTTGTTCTCCAAAGATCACCCCCTTAAAGTTCTCTTTGTCACAGCTTCTCTCCTCTTCCATCTTTCCTCATTGGTACTTTTTTGGGGGGTTTTCTTCCTTTTATGAACTTCCTAATTTTCCATATTGGTTTCTTTGGTCATCTCCTGTTGAGTCTTCTTGTTGTTTTCAATGTAACCTTGTCAATCTTTATTAAAAAAGGCTCCAATCCAGTGAGGAAGTGGAAGTACAAAAGGAGAGGACCTAAGTCCAAGTTCAATAGCTACAAGTCAGATCTTGAAGACTAAGGACTGAGAACGGAAGCTATTTTCTGTATCGTGAAGTTCAATATTTTGATGTTGAGGTATGACAAATTTGACCTCCACCCATCATCAATAGGTGATAAAGTCTGTGGGAATTTTTATCGTCACTCATCAATACCTGCATAATATCTTGATGTTGAAGGCAACTGAACATGCACGACAGTTTTCTAAGGCATGGTAGAGTGCTTGAAGCATTTCAAGGTCTAGAAGTGACCCATGGCCAAACAGTTGTCCTCTATGTAGGCCTCTCTTTGTCTTAAGCTTAAATGTTTGCTTGTTCATGGCCATTTAAAATGAAATCAAATGTGACCTCATAGGTTTGTTGCAGGATACTATTTAACTTTCTTCATAAGCTCTGTCTTTCAAATGTTGGCGGTCAACATCATGATTGAGTGTGGAAATGCAATAAAAATGAATAGAGATTTTTGTATAGTTGTTTGTTTGAAAGTTTGGATACATGGTCTCTATATCTTGACCCATAATTGAGAGTTGATGAAGTCAATGGAGAGCAATGGGAATTAGAAACTACCTAGTACCATTCATGATGACATGATGGTTTGACACTTTGTAAATGACTTATAAGGTTATGACCATTCATTTTTGTTGTGTTTGTCTTTGTTTGGTTTGATCTAGCTTATGAACTTCCTCCTAAATGTTACTGTGGAGATTTCTTTACAATCTTATTGGTTTGTTGATGTCTCCTTTGGTTGTGACTTGATCAATGATTGTCACACATTGTGTGTTAGAATAGAAAGAAACTCTATAATCGTTTAAACTCTGAATCAAATTGTGGGTGATAGGTTCCAAAGTTTATTCTATGCTAGAGGAATGAAACCGAATTTATAAATTCACCACATTATCTTCAGTTTTGTTCAATGATTTGTGTTTCAAAGCCCTTTTTTCCAGCATGTGGGTTGCCAAGATTTAATGTTCAGTTCGATTGAATGTGTTTAACACTAAAATGGCAATTACTAAATATGGTATGTGCTACACTTGCTTTGATATTGACTCCCTAGAAGGAATCACCTTCTTTGTTGTCATGAAATTAACTGTAAATGTTATTTAAATGTAACATATATTCAAGCAATGTGATATCATCTGTTGTTCCTTTCTTGGATGGCTATAAGAACAAATTTCTTTCTCAAAAATTATGCATCTATGATCACATGTGACCTTCAGATTTGTCAAAAGTGGCGGTTATCAATTGCTATGTAGCAGTGAAACATTATGTGACATCAACCATGTTTACATGGAGGCAAGACATTAGGAGCAAAACAACATTTGGGAAAGAAATGGTATTAAAATGTAACTTGCACCAAGTGTTTTAAATTAACAAGGATGGTAGGTCATCCAGTGAGATGTAAAACAAGCAAAACGAATCCAAGAAATAAAACATTATTGTGAGGTTTATTTATTACATAAAGTGAAATAAATAAGAAAAATAACAATATGCCTACAAACATATATGCATTATAGTAAGTTTAGCTTTAAGCAGGTTACAAATAATTTGTAACAATCTGAGCTCGCCACCAATTTTTGCATGAGGCCTTAAAAAGTTTTGAATGACCGCAAAGGTTCAAGCATTGTGATGATAGGTAAAAATGAAACTGAGTAAGACATGAAATATGTCCATTCAGTATGAAGTGAAAGATAGACTCAACAGACATTTGAACTTGTAATAATTAACAAGTCAAATCCCATGAAATGATAATCATGTATTCTTAAGTATCATAGAATTGATGTAAATCAAATCACATACATACCTTTTAGAAGTAGGTGACATTTGTTATTTGGGTGATATTATGAGATACCATTTTCATAGTAGATTCTATGAGACAATGTAACTTAGTAAAAATGTTGTTCCTTAATATGAAACAATATTTGAAGGAATGTGAAATATGGTTAAAAATAGAATGATGTCTCTCATTAATTGAAATTGTTGCTTTCATAAATAAAAAATTTAAAATTAAATGAACTAAGATGAAAATGAGTATCCACTAATTAGTTTCTATGTTTTATGTGAGGTGATGAACAAATGCAAATGCAATAGTAAACCATGTATGTAGACTTTGTAAAAGTGGATTAAGATTGCATAAAATGAAATTTGACATGATTCAAAAATGTTGTTGGGGGGGGGGGGAGAAGGGGCAAAGAGAGGATGAGGGAAAAAAATGCCTATTTTTTTAACAAACTTTATTGATGTGATGGTAAGCAATGTTTTTTTTGGGTGTGAAATTTTGTATGATTGTGAAATCCAATGAAGCTCAATGAAAGGCTATGAATGAAACATTCAATTTTTTTAAAAACTCGCCAAATATGAGCCATTTGAAAGAAACATTATCAATATTGTAGTGGGCAATTTGATGATTGTCACGGCCCTAAACCGATGGTTGCATGTGATTGCATGTGACTGATCGCTAAATATTCCTAGATCTCAATGATGCTTCACATTTGACACTTCAAAAGTGATGACATTCACCATCATTTTGTGCACCTATTTTTTCTTTAATCATTTTTTCCTCTCATCACACTCCAATCGTTGTAGCGCACTTGCGAATTCCTTCTATCCTTTGTTGTAACATTTTCAACTTGTGCAAGAGCTCCATTGCACAAAACATATTGTAATCTACAACTTGTTGCCACACATTGCATCCCATTATATTTTTAAGGAAGGGCAACCCTATTTGTATCTTTGTTGCATATTGTTGAAGATATGAAAGGATTTGAAATTTCATGTGCAAAATTTGTTAAAAGTTTTGTAAGCATTTTATTTTATTTTTTTGAACACCACAAAGATTTAGATTTTGGTGTACAATCACATTGTTTAAGGTTTAGGTTTTGTGTTTTAAAGAAAAGGAGAATCGATGGCACCATCACCAAAAGACTTCAAGCTCACAATCAAGTATATTACGAGTAAGTCACTTGCAAACTCTTGCTTGTATTCCATTTTTTTCTTACTCTTGTTCTTGTTTGAAGGTTTAGGGTAAAATATCTTTTAGAATTATTGTGTGAAGGTGTTTGTAGGTTTTGATTTGGAGGATAATATGTTTTTGCAAGTTTTTTATTTAAGCACATTTATGTTCTTACATGATTCTTGTTAGCTTCAATTCTTTGAAAGTTTAAGGTTTTGCATGAGCATGTTTAAAACAAGTTGACTCTTATAAAATGTTTGGTTGTTCATGGATTTGCTTATTTACACTATCTAGTTTATAAGGAACTTTTTAAGGTTCATGCTTGAAAGCTTTAAATTCTTGCACAAGAATTAAAATCTAAGAACCTTCAATTCCTTTTATGTAATAGGAAGTAAATGCATATATATCTTGTGTAGATTATGCTCCAAGCCTCCCATATCTACAATATTTTACAACTTGGATTCTTCAAGGATGTTAATTATTTGCATGGTGGTCGATTTCTATTGTTGGTGTTTATTTTAATATAGATGTTTGCAATTGCTTATCTTTGGCTAAACAAATTGTTTATAGGAGTTTATTGGGTGCAAGAATTTGCCATAATATGTAGGAGTTTCCAAGTAAATTTGTTTAAGGTTTAAGTTTTCAAACAAGTTTTTGTTCGGTGCAACTCCTTTGTCATTCATAAAGGTGTTATTTCATTACATGAATTTATCAGGTGTAAGAACTTGCTACAATTTCTATTTCACATCATTTCCAAGTAATGTCTTAACATATGATTTCTTTAAAACATATTAAAGGTTTTTACAATTATTATTTGACATCATCTTAAAGTAATTTCTTAACATTTATTGTTTATTTTATTGCCTTTAACGTCTAAACCAAAACTTTTTTTTCTAATGATTTCCTCATTTAACAAGTGTTAATGTTGTTTGTTTGTTTATAGATGTTCATAAAATTATTGGTTAATTGCATTTTTGGAATATAAGGTGTTATTGTTTCTTGGGATTGACATTTTAATTTGTTGATCAATAGTGGCCTTTGTGAAGAACCCTACAAACTTCAAATACGACTTACTTTTCAATGGTTCTAACATTATAACTTTATATTTGGCATTTAGTTTCGATGATTACATGTTGCACATTTACATTCTTTTATTCCTTTAGCTAGTTCTTGTGCTGCAAGTTTAGATATTGCAAAATGAAAATAAGGTAAAGTAAATGGCTCATTGTTTAAACCCTAAAATAATGGCCTACAAGAAAAGGAAAAGGAAAGCCGAGTGAGGAATGGAAAGATTTTTCCAAGAAATATGGGTAGTCAAATTCCCATGGGCAGAGCTTGTATTAGAAGAAGACAACAAACTCCACCATGTGAGATGTATGTTTGCACTATGGTAAAATGTTGTGAAAGTTATTGGTGCCAAAATTGGATGGCCTCAATATGTAGAATGGGAGAAAAAAATTATTCACTATATTCCAAGGCAAAGAGTTGGTGAGTTTATCTAAGCGTTATCATCCAACATCTAAAAAATGAAAGAATTTATGTCATTACAAGGCCTAATTTATCTTTCGGCAAGTCATGATCAATGGAAAAATTAAAGCTACCAAGATGAAAAATTACATGTAATTCAATATTGTTTTCCATCTTTTGGAACATGAAAAGCCAATGACTAACTTTGAAAACATGTAAGGATTATTTGAGTTTGTTAAGTTGACAAAACATTGGAGTGATTCCAATGGGTGAAAAATGGCAAAATGCATGCACAATGTGGTCTTGGCTTACAACATGGCATGTTATTAAAACCTTTTGCTTTATTTTGTTGAGTTGCAATGAGGTAACAACTCTTGATAACTAGAGTTGGATGTTTGTCCACTATTACATGTGGTTGAAAATCAGGTTCCAATATTGTAAAATCTCTAGAAGATCATTCAAGGTGGTGGGTCTAACATGTTGACCAAATTGTTGGTGGATTTTGTGACTACTTTGGGGGGACTACAAGATGTGGGTTGTAGTGACTTCTAATGCCATTGTTCCTTCTAGATTATTTGAATATGTGAAGTTGGTGGAAATAACAATTGTGATGGTTCTTGGTAATGTTAAGGATGAATGTACTATCACCATAAAAGAGAAGGGAGATATTTTTTGCATGTGTAAACCTCTAATGTTTGGTATACAAACTCAATATGAATTGCTGAAATCTTTTTGAGACAAAAAAAATTGTTACAAATATTATTTCTACCTCCAGATCCTTACAAACACCAAATTTTATTATCTTATTTCTATGGACCACAAGGGATCAGATTCTCTCCTGATTTCCTTTCGAGGAATCAACTAGTTGTTTAATGAGAGTGGCAACTCATATTCCAATAAGAAAAATCCCACAAATACTACCTTGACATCATCAGATGGTTTTTATCATAAATTGGATAAAGATTCATGATAGAAGTGGTGAGTGTGATCTATTACACTTCCCAATATCCCCTTGTTCCCAAAATCCCCGAAGCTCCCACTATCCAGTAAATACTCTCTTTTCAACATGAACACATTGCACATTAAGACCCCCAAGTTGTCAAAGATGATGCTGCCATAACAACCACTCCTGAAATCCTTGACACATTCATCATCTCCCTTGTATTGGTCCTTAAAAAGAAAATGTTAAACCTCTTGATCTTTTCCTTATGTTTTTGGCACAACAAAAGCTCAAGCGTTAGGATTCACAAGAGCAAGAAGTCCAGATCAACTTCTGCCCCTAACTTATTACAATCCAAATCTTCAAAATCCACTCCACACTTGTCGGTTATCATAAAATCTATAAACTTAATTTCATCCCCTCACCACATTGTCCTCTTTCACTTTAGGTAGCATCATATATATATATTTTCCTCATGACGCACTCCTAAGTCACAGGGCGAAACCCACTTGAGGGTTTCACAAAGTCAAATTGCGGAAAATTGTGACTTAACCGCGCGCTCCCGGCTTCCAACTCTAAAAAGGGGTAAAGGGTCAAGTTGGGAGCCCAGGGATTAGACTAGGAAGAGGGACTAGTTTAGCTCGTGTGAATCTGCATCCAAAAACCAACCATAAGAGGTTAGTTTAGCATTCAGGACGCCCTTGGGTGTTAGGACTTGCCATGGGCACTTGGACACACAAGACTCACCACGGCCCAGACTCGGGAGTAAGCCACCACCTTACTCCCTATAGTATTCTCTGCAGCTCGCCGCTGAAGCTACATCCAAATGGCACATTTTGTTGGGACTCCCGAAATGGAGTCCCAAAACTGTCCCGGCTGGACTCCCGGAACTTTGAACGGCCATAACTCCCGACTGTGGAGTCCGATCGCAATGAGGTCTGAACCAAAGTTGTAGTCCTCATCGAGATCTTTTCAACGCCATGTCGCACTCCCTAAGGCGACATCGGGAAAGGGTCGATTCTCGACTTTTAGTGGTCAGGAGTCAAATTGGCAGTTTGACTCCCGGCCCTTCTTTTGCCCATAACTTGGGCTGTAGATATCCGAATGGCCAATGCGAGGTCATTTTCGATATTTACGTTTCAAGACCTTTCCAATGACACCAAAAACACCCCAATGCGAGATGTTTTGGGCCTTGCTGTCGAACTCTAAACATTCGGGAGTCCCAGAGGACTCCAAATCTCCAACTTTTCCAAGTGTTGGGCTTCACCCCCACACTTGGCCAAAGTGAGGTTGCGACACCTCATCCCTTCGCTTCCTTGAAATCTTTGCACCAATCCACATGTAAAACCATGATTCACACAACTCATAAAAAGTTTCCATTGAGCAACCAGGATCGCGCTCCATCACTGAAACCAACTCACCAAGATCCCTCCACAATAACCTGCAAAACAACAAAACAAACCAAAAACAAAAAAATAAGAAAATAACTTATTCATTGCCTTTGAAACACCACACCTTTAATAGTTCAGTCACAAAACTGAATTAGGGTTTTCTGCTTTCATCCATAGAAAATGTTTGACACTATTTTTACGTCATAATACATTCTTTATAATGACCTTCATGAAATGGAAACTGTATAATCGGTTAACCACAAATTTGGACTTGGTGGTTTGCATGTATGCACAAAAATTTAACAAGATGCAAACTTTTCTTTTCAACAATACATTTTATGAATGGGCTAAAGGGAAATCTCAATATGACGAATAACATTAGTTGGTTAGAGTTTTAAACAACCAAGTTTTTCATCATCCAAATCCCAGAAGAAGTCTAATGTGCTTTAAATAATTATTTTGAGTTGGCATCTATATTGGTTGATTTTTAAAACAATTTTGAAAGAAATGGATCTTTCAAATTGTTTTGAAAAAAAGTAAATGTGGATTCCTTATTACCTTATTTTCTTTGATGTTATTAAGTGCAAGTTCATGGAGTTGTCTATGGGATGAGGGTTGATAAGATTGGTTTAACATTTGTAAGCACACAAAGCTTTGGTGGGCTTTAGTTAGTTGAGTTTTTGGCATATGTAGGAGGATTCTTATAAATAAAAACCTTTTGACATTGATATGAACTAGTAGGCATACAATGGGTTAGCAAGTGTAAGTGTTTTAAATGTATGTACTTATGTTGCTTGTTTTGTGCATACCCTTTTCTTATTCTAGTTGGGGAAAATCCAAAAATTGGATTGGAATTCAAGCCCCCTAGAGGATGTGTGTTGTTTAATCTTGTAGTTGCATTTGACATTCAAATTTTGCGTGAGTCGCAAATTCTTAGCCCTCTTGTTCATTTTTTTGCACAATGCCCAACACAAATTAGGTTTTTTGAATGTGGTCTTTTAGCTTTGGTTTCCATTCAAATTGTAAATAAAAATTAAACTTGAGCATTTTTGTTGCCACCCATTTTATATTCCTAAAATTACCATGTAGCCCCTAGTCACAAAATGTTCATGTGTTATAGCAAATATTTGGTCCTTTGAAACATTTAATTGTCATTTGTTTTTATGAAGATTATATGAGAAATGCCAATGATGCTTCATCCAACACATGATAAAGAAAACACTAATGGTAACATCACACTAACGATAAAACCACCATAGTGGAATAATGGACTTGAACTTGTGAAAATTTTACTTAAGATCTTCTTAACAAATACATGCCAAGGATTTTTTTTCAATACATTACAATAACAATGTTGTAAGTGAAAAATGGAAAAATTCATGATGGAATTGTCTACATAAATATAGTTAATATATTAAACAGTTTAGGACAATTGTTGAATGTATGAAAATCATATCGCTAATTGATTTTATTTTGATCACAAGTCAATTGTCAAATACCTGAAACATCAATCAAATTAACATTTGAAAATGTGAGGTTAACATTTTTGGTGGATGAGATATTTATGATTTCATCACAATATTGATGGTTAAAAAATGAAGGTAAATGATTGGTAACAAACAAAATGTTATACTTGTCAAACATTAGTGATTATAATATAAGAATATTGGTGAACATTGAAACTTTGATGTGAATCATGGCAATCAACATGGTCATGTCTCATGACATGGGGGGAAGCTTAATGTCATAGGTCTCAAGTTTAAACATTATGATATAGTTTCAACATATATTTTGTTTTGGAAGGATTAATTAATGGTGGGGGGATGCATGTAAATTTGTATTATTTTGTTATTGTCTTGAAAATGGATAATTAATTCTTGCCTTGTATTGTTTTGATGGGAGGAAGTCTAGGATTGAAATGTGATAATATTTTAAAAAATTGAAGTTCATTAGTAAAAAGGTAAAAGAGGACCAAACATGCAAGGCTTGTACCTTATCCATTTATAAACCTATGTAGGAATTAAGAATCTTGGCCAATGCTTGTTCTTTAGTCAAAGATATATACATATCAAATAGAGTGCACAATATTGTAAAACAATACAAGGAATTTGTAAACAAACAATTGTATTAATGACTAATTTTTAGTTATAATTACCACATGCAATTTGTTAGAGGGCCTAGTTGCCTTGGACAAATCACATAAAATTTTAGTTGCAAAAGACAATACATGGCAACAAGTTGTAATGGCAATTGCATAAAGATGCGATTTACATGAACTTTTCATCCATCCAAACCAACTTACAAGCATCATCATTTTGCGATAATTTTATGATTAAACATCGCAGTAGCATCATTTATATTTATTTAAATATTAATTATTTAGATATTATAGAAATTTTACATATTTATATTATTGTTAATTTTATTAGTTAAATTATTTTTTAAAATGTTGAGATTTCCAACAAAAGAAATCTCAAAAATAAAATTTTGTTAAGGAAACTAAAGAATATATGAAAATATTCTATTTTTCAATTTGGAAAATTCCAAAATTAATTAATTTTTTGATAGACATATGTTGAAGTTGCCATGTATTATGGTATGTATAATCTAATGTTCAAAATATGTTTAGTAAACATAATACATGTCCAATATGTAAAAAATTTAAAGATACCTACTATGATATAAAACATATTTTAAATTTCTAAAACATAAACATAATTAAGCATAATTTTTATGTTTTAGAAATCTAAAGATATGTAATAAAATGTAATGCATTTTTATATTTAAAAAACATAAACATTTATTTGGTAGATGGAAATTCTACTTAGAATTGCTCTCTACTTACTAACAAACAATATAAATAATATTCTTAATAATACTTACAACACATACAATTTGTTGTTTTAACTATTTCAAATTCATCTATAGATTGTATTCACACATTTTTTCATTATAATTATTGTTCCATTTTTTTTCCAAATTTTGTATTACCTTAATAAGCAAAATTTATGATCAAACTTTAATTCTTTCTTTAGAAAACACAACAATTTTAGAATATACTCAATGTTTTCTCATTAATATTCCATTTTTTTCTTTATTCAAAACTGAATATTTCAAACATTTGTAGTATAAAGTGTAGAAACTAAATATGAAAATATATGGTTCATAGCCCAACATAACTCTAAATTACATAATGTGTCTCTATTCTACTCTTTGACAATTTTTTAAGTTTTGTCTTTGTGTAAATTTTTTTTTCCCAACCTTCATCAAAATTCAAAATTACATCCTAAGTCCTTTCCCTTCAAAAGTAATTTGAAAATAAAATTGATCAAAGGTCTTAATCATGTCCAACTAATTAATTGTCTTCATCCTATTTAATTAACAAATGTTTCCATCTTGCCTTGTTAAACTTCTTCCATTCACCCAATAACATTATTTAAGCAGAGTTTTTTTTTGGGGCAAATTTTTAAACACTACCAAGAGAAAAAAATGCTTTCTAAATTGCCCACAGGAAACCAAGTTGTAAGATTTTGACAAATTTTCCAACAATTGATAAACTCATGGGTCATGTGCATGATCTACAATTTCTATTTTGCATTACCTATGTCAAATCATTGGAACCATTGGATGCCATATCATAACCCTACATTATAGACAAATGCCATTGTTGCCAAGATTGAGATGTTTGATTTACAAATTGCCTAAAGGACACAAGATTTTGTGTGTTAATAAACATTAAGAGGCTGAGATTTGGCTTAGGGTTGATTGTGAGTTAATTGAATGCAAAAACAAAGAGAGTGAAAAACAAAATGAGGGGATCAATACAAAATTGTTTCTTGATCTTTTGTTAGTTGAAGCTAAAGAAAATTTTGTTTGAATTTTGAAGGTACATGCTTCCATTTTGTAACTTCAGTTGTTGTTTATTCATCTACACTTCTTATTTCAATATATATATACACACATATGAGTTGAGGGTTGTGATATGCACATTGGGTGAGCTTGGGATATTAAGTTAAAACATGGAATCCATGATTAAGACATCTTATCATTACTAGTCAACCTTGATTATATAATTATATAAAACAATCATTGACTTGTAATCCTATGTGATTAGGATCTTACAACTACATAAGTACTAATCAATTGAAAAAATGCCTTAGGTAATCCCTACATAAACCTAAGTAAGCTCAAGCTAGTCACCTAAGTAAGCTCAAGCTAGTTATACCTGAGTAACCCTAAAACATAGGACCTAAGTAGGCCTATGTATATTTAAATGTGCCCAAATAACCCAAGGTAGGTCCTAGCTACCTAAGTAGCCCCAGGTAAGGCCCTAGCTAGGCCTACAGAACGCCATGCTCTGAGTGGATTACCTTGCACTTTAGGAGATTGACTAACCATTGTGTGCAGGGTATTAGGGTCTCTTTCCGTTAGGCTGATGTGATCATAGCACATTTCTGTTTCGTTTTTCTATCATCTCACAACTCTATCAGTCAAGCATTGACCAGTCGAAGGAGCTCTAGTCAAACTCGAACTCACCAGAAAATGACATCTGTCCATTTGACAAGAACATGCATCATCCTAGAGTTCGTAACATGATAAACTACATATATTTTCAACGCAATTGCAGCTCTCTAATGGAAAGTGACTCTCCCTGCAGTAAGAAAGAAAGAAAGAAAGAAGGGACTATATATCAATGGCTTTCCATTAGGTTGTTGTGATCACAGTAACACACACTATTGTGTTAGGCTGCTGTGATCACAGTGACACACACTATTGTGTTACTGTGATCACAGCAGCCTAATGAAAAGAGACCCTTACGGTAGAAGAGATGGTCCAGTTCGAATAATGTTTGATCGAATGGATCAGAATCGTAGTAAGGGCAAGAGCCAAAGCAGAAGTTTGCCACTTTTTTTTATAATCTTAGTACTTACGTGGGAGGATCTCAGTTCGCGAGCCACTTGTGATTCCATGATCCAACCGTCGAAAGTCGTCCTCGCTCATGAGCTAGTGAAACCCAATATACCAGTGATCGAGAATTGCGAACCCTAGTCTTTCGGGTGTATGCGTGGCTTGATCTCTGTTGTCCGATTTAAAATCGATCGTGAATCCGACGGTTAGAATGCAGCTAGAGCTCTGCTGCGTTCTCCTGGCAAAGCAGAAGCGTCATAGATAGAACACTTGTTGCCGCGAACGGAAAAGGAAGAAACTTGCCAATTTTGTATTACGATTTTGATGGCGCCGATTGCTTCCGTCGAATTGCAATTTCCAATTCTTTGACGGCGGCAACAGCAGCAGCAGCAGTAGCAAGAGCTGGAGTTTTTAGATGGGTTTTTATCACCGTTGTTGCAGTATAAAATTGTGAGCTTTGGGAGAAGAAAGCTTCTTCTCAAGGTGCACAAGACTTTAGTTCAGAAAGAAGCGCAACTTGCAAAAGGTTTTCAGCCTCTCCAACTACCGTTTTCAAAGACTCGAAACCCGCTTTTTTTTTTTTCTTTTCTCTCTTTTTTTAGGGGGGTGGGGGTGGGTTTTCTCTTAAATTTTTTTGCCCCCTCCCACCATGTTCTTTGATTCATACGCAAATTTCTGAGAGCTTGAATTTTTCCAGTTGTTGCGAGTCTGAGAAGAAAAGTTCGTGATATTTTTGTGGGTTTATTGACGGGTCACATGTCTCGGGGAATAGGGGTTTAATTAGGGTTTACAAGATGAAGAGAGGGACGGGTGAAGAGAGGTTTTGATGATGTTGGCTGTAATCCAGCTTTTGGTGCTGCAATTCGAGTGGAATTTCGAACTGAAGAGCAAGTGATTGCTGACTGAGTTTTAAAGTCTCGGAGAGTAATTTGGAGTTCGTCAACTTTCGTGTTCAGTTTCAGCTCGAATAATGTGGCGGAAGAAGGCCATACATGAAAGTACACTGACACTGGTCTGACCCAATTTGCAGCTTCAAAGAATTCAGAGTTTCTCTGGTCCAGGTTGTGCAGCTCAGAGTGCGATCTAAGACCCAAACTCATTTCTATTTATTTGCAAATGGGCTTACTTTCAACAGCAGTTACAGCTATTGCCACAAATGCAGCAGCACCAGCTGTTGCAGTGCCATACCAATACTGTGGTTGTACCAACAGCTCTACCCCATCGCAGTTTCAACCACTAAGCAGCTGTGGTTACTCCTTGAAGCTCTCTTTGCAGCAAGAGTTATTGAGCTCAAGGAGTGTGTGTTTTGGAAACTTTTGTACACAATTGCGATGGTGCTCATGTGGAAGCATTACCAACATTGGAGCTACTAAGTTTAGGGTTTATCATAGGAAATGGAGGCGAAGGTGGTCCCTTTTGGTTATGATGGTGGATGGGAGTAAAGCAGAGCCTATTGGAGATAGTCAAGGAATTTTGAAGCATTCTTTGAGGAGGTTGGCATCATGGGTAGGTGAAGGGGATGATTTGCCACGAAGGTTGATTGAGCAAAGGTTTTGGGTCGCACAAGGACCTAAGGAAAGCAATCAAGAGTCTTTAGTGGACACAGAGAAAGCTCCTAGTAGTGAATTGGGAACTTCTGGATTTGGAAGCTATAGAAGGACGGGATCAACTACAGCACAGAAGCAAACAGCTGAGATTTCAGAGTCTGTGAGTGGGAGTCCAGAGACGGAATACACCACTACTGTGGATTCAGCTCTGGCTACTCCACCTTTGTACTCTGTAGGGGATGGCTTGGTTGGGGTTGGAAGCATAGTTTTTTTAACAATTGCCCTTGTGGGATGGTGGAGAGAGCTTGGAAACAGCTCGAAGTCCTCTGTAAGTTCTGAGACAACAACTACTCAAGTAACTGAAGAGTTGCGAGAAGCTCAGGCTGCAGTGGCTGCCCCCATTGCTCTCTCACTTCTCTTACAGAGAGATGTTAAAAAGAAAGAGAGTGCCGAATGGTTAAATATGGTGCTGGGAAAGATCTGGAATTTGTATCGACGCACACTTGAGGGTAGGTTCATTGAGCTTCTGCAACCCCTTATTGATGAGATCCCGGAGAAGCCTCCACTTGTGCAGCGAGTAAAGATCGTCCAATTTTTCTTGGGTGATGATCCTGTGACTGTACGCAGCATTGAACGAAGGACCTCCCGGCGTGCAAATGATCTTCAGTATGGCCATGTCCTATCCTTCCACACATGCTTAGTAAGTTTCTGAGATTCAATTTTGCAGAGAGAGCAAGTACTCAGTTGGTAAAACCTTGAACTGATGAAGGCAGATGGTCTTACATTTGGCAGGTACCACATAGGTCTGCGGTACTCAGGCAACTCAAGAATTGTGCTCTCGGTAACTTTGAAGGTGGGTTTTTTGCCAATCATAGTTCCCTTTGGGATCCGGGGTCTAGATCTTGATGGAGAGATGTGGGTGAAGCTGCGCCTGATTCCAACAGAGCCCTGGGTGGGGACTGCAACTTGGGCCTTTGTTTCTCTTCCCAAAATTACTCTGGCATTGGCTCCCTTTCGTATCTTCAACCTTATGGGTATGTTCCTCTTCTGCATAAGTTGCAATTCATCATTCGGTTGTCATTCATGGTTTTGCAGGATGTAGGGGCTGCCTTTGCTTTCATTGATGACCCTTATGCATTATTTCAACCTGTATTGTGGATAAAGTTCATCTATTGTGAGAGCTGACAGTGATGTTTCTCTGTCTCTGTGCATAACACCTTCCCACACCTCAGCGATTCCTGTCTTGAACATGTAAACATCAGCACCCGTGGCTTGCTTTTTTAGTGTTTGTTTCAGTTTGATGGATTCAGGATACTACAGAACCTTCTTCATGGAAAACTGCAATCTTGATGAGACATGCTCTTTGGACATTAGATTTATAAGAAACATCCCTAAGATTTGTCAGCCAGAATCATGCAGAATAGAAAGGAATCAGGATTTTTGACAAACTTATCCTTCTGTTGCAGATTTTTGACAAAGTTACTTACCCAAGATCTTCCATTACTGTTTGTGCGTCCCAACAAGTCAGTGGTGAATTTCTTGCAAGGCAAAGCTGTAGGTCCACTTTCAAGAGATTTCAAGGATGGGATTGTCTTGAATGGATTTGCTGGGGAACTCTCAGTAACCCTTATAGAGGCACGAGACCTTGCATATTTTCCTGTGGGTAAGGTTCTCTCCTTTCATTGCTGTGAGCACGTTTTGAGTTTTTCTCCTTTCAAAGGACATCATTTCTTTTGGGTGTGTTTTGGTTATGAAAGTGGTGGGGAACTAATTTTTACAGTGGAATATTAAGTGTGCAGGCAAAACAGATCCCTATGTGGTGTTGCTCTTGGGTGAACAAGTTATTCGCAGTAAGAAGAACAGTAAAACTTCCATACTTGGACCTCCAGGTGCTCCTGTCTGGAATCAGGTGATATTTCAGACCACCACATCATTGATATTGGACTGAAAAAAGAGTGATATAATGCTGGGACCGAGATGACCACATTACAGAGTTTTCACAATACAACTGACATTGTAATTTCAGACAGGACAAAGGATAGGAAGGAGTCTATTGTGCCTCAAGCTCAGGGTGTATCAGTAGAGCAAGAAATTTTTTTTCAGGGTGGAGAAACGGGATGTATACTTGTCAAAGGAAGTGTGGTTGATTAAGAGCAGCTTTAAAGCATCACGTTAACTGCTCTTGTTGTCATTTATGCTTGATTCATGGGGAACAGGATTTGAAGTTGTTAGTGGTGGACCCGAAAGTACAGCGACTGAGATTGAGAGTCCGTGATGCTGTTGGATTCACCACCATCACTGTTGGCTCTATTGAAGTATGTATTTCTCTTCCTTTGATATAAGTTTCTTCATTTGATGATGTAAGTTCTTGTGTATTATTAGTCAGGGCTTTGTTCAGACAACCAGTTCCTGAGACATTCAACAAACTGTGTCCTAGGTACCTTTGGATGATCTGCAAGATACGGTCCCAGTAGATAAGGTCCTTTCCCTCCAAAGTGGGTGGGGACCGTTTCCCAAGAGAAATTCAGGAAAGCTCTTATTGCGGTTGACCTACAAAGCATATGTGGAAGATGAAGAGGAGATTGGCATTGGAGACCGGCCTCTTACAAATAAGCTGTGGGATGAAATAGGGGACTTCATAAGCAATGAGATGAGGGAAGGAGAATTCAATTCAATGGAACAACCATCATCCAGTGGCAAGACCATTTCAGTTGATGCTGAAAGCTCTGACAAAGGATTTCGACTGACAAATCCATTGATAACACAGACTCTCAGGAAGAGTAGTAGCAATGGAAATGTGAGGGTAAATTCAGGAAATGAGAATCCCTCCAATCCCACAGTCAAAGGTCCTTCTATGGTTGAAAATCCTGCTTTGCAGGACCAACAGAAGAAAGAAAGAAGTTGGGGGATGCAAATTCAAACAGTTACAAAAAGTAAGCAATCAATGTACAACCCCCTGTTGATTTTAGGAGCTCATATGTACCTGTTACTGCGGTGGATGGGATGATGATAAGGCAACTCCACTGGAGACTAGGAAATCTGCAGAATTTCTTTTGTTATTGTGAGTGGAACATGAAGGTTAGCATGTTTTGTCCATCCCTTACATTTTTTTGGGTAACAAGGTTTCTGACATGCAAATGGAAATTCTGGTTGCAGGCTCAACAATAATGTGGCTGGCAGTGATAACAGGGATAACGTTAGTGGTGGCTCTTGATCTCAATGTTGCCAATCTTTTCAATCCTTGATGATGTGCACCCTTTTCACTTCTTCTAAGTTGCTGTATAATACTTCCTCATCATTGGCTTTCAGGCAGACATCTGTTCACATGTCACAAAGTTAGGGTTACACTGGCAATTGATGCTGATGCACTTGCCAAAAGCTCCCCTCCCTTGACAGGTGCAACGTCCTTGACTTCAGGATATCATCAGTTTGATTTTTTTGATTCTGGGACCTCATCAATACAGTTATAGGTGAGAATCAGATGTTTCAGAAGTTAGAATACAATCACAGTTATACAATGTGCAGAATGGAAAGAAGAAAGCATGGAAGACTGTTTTAGTCTACACAAAGTTCAATGTGCTTGTTGAATGTAAAGACAGAAAAACAGGAAATGTTGGTTTTCCCTATTCTTGCCACAAATTGTGGTGTTGTCTATTGTGCAAATTCTCACTAGTATTGACATGTCCCAAATATCCTGTGTCTGTATCATAACCTACGACAGAACTTGTGTTGGTACACTACAAGCTTGTGTGAAGGAAATCTACAATCTTGTAAGACCAGGATTTGAAGGATTTATTGAGCTTTTGTAATGTGATTAGTTTCAATCCCATCACCTTTTATACACATATCATGATCTCTTAACTAGTACTGTGGTCTAGGATTGTGTCAGAACTGCACTGATACATTAGAACTTTGAAATTGTTCAAAAGTTTTTTGAGTTTGATTGATTTTGAAGACTCCCAAAGGAATTCAATTGTTAAAGGGGCTAATCTTGGTCATGTCTTCCTTGTGGCAGATTACAAAACATGGTGCAGAGAACAAACTGCCAACACCGATTTTGTCAAAATTGGCACTGAGGGAAATCTGGAGTTCTAAAAGTCCGTATCAGCACTTACAGCAAAGATATCTTTAATCCAGTTTACTGGCAATAGATGGTGAAAATACAAAACAATCAGGTTTGCCAAGAGAACTGCCCAAGAGTGTACAACAGAAGTTTAGCACAGATATCCTCTGAATAAAATGGCATTCATTGTGTGAGACCAGATGTATCCAAAATCCTGCCAACATGAAAACATGAAAGCATATAGATAGACAGCCAGTGTTTCATCACTCTGGAGTATGTTGTCTTACAGTTTCAATTATCATGAAAACAGAAAAGCTTTGAAAAAAGAAAAAAGATTGACACAAAGCATGCTTCCACAATGTCTACATCAATATTAGTCTACGAATGTGTGACTGTCCACTTATTCGAACACACTCCAAATCCATCTCAAAATACACCTGTGGAGCAAGCAAAATCAAACACTCTCATCATAATGTGTCCAAATTCCTAGCCGAGTTCCTCCACTTGCTAGCCCTATCATTACAATCTTAAGAGTCACCTCATACTCTAGCAATGCCACTGAATTCCTCCAAAGGAGTTCTCCATTTCTATTTCAGAAAGCAACTTGTTTGGGATTTGCTTTGATGTCCAAGAAAAAGCTATTGTTCAGAATCCTTGTGTGTGCAATGTGGTTTTCAGAGTGAGGGGTTACAGATTACTTTTAGAATTGGAAGCTCTACTGGTTCCTTGCCTTGCACTGTCAGTCTTTGCTGAAAAAATTCCTCTGTACAAAATTTGTGCAAAGAACAGGTTCAGAGATAGTCAGGGCACTTGTTCCTAAACTCTTCTCCCATGGCAAAAACAAGGCAACCTCTGCTTTGGCTGCCTTGATGAACCGTGAAATTCTTGTGTCTATGAACTAGAGTACATGTGAGAGAGAAGCAAGGTTTACCCCAACCACCAACTCACTTCTGATTTTGTAAAGAGCTCCAAAACCCTCACAATGCAGCCACATCTAAGTGAACATGTTGATACACTGTAGCACACGGACATGGATCAATAGGGTTGCAGGCCATGTGTGCCACCACAAAAATTACCTTTTGTTCCATTCATTTGTGCCTTGAGAGCTCAATGTGCTCATGTGTTTTTCTAGTATGTACATTTCACAAGCTTCTGTCTGAAAGTTTTCTGATCACTGTTACAAATCTCCTTGTGTGTTTTTCTGCTTTGTTCCTAAGGGTTCTGTTTGCAAGCCTCTTGAAAGGTGTTACAAGTTTAACAGGTACCTAAATTCAGTCTTCTCTCCCAGAACCAGGGGGAGACACAAGGAAGGTACCCCAAAATGTGGCAAGGAAAGGCAAAAACCCAAGCAAACCCTTCAGATCAATGGTCCCAAGAGATTCCTAATCCTCAGTGACAGCAGCAACACATGGAGAAATACATGGAGAGAGAAAGAAAGTCCAGCAAATGGGAAAACAGAAGCTAAAAAATGTAGCATCGTGGTCATAAGACGAACCCAATCGACAAACCAGCTGACACAGAGAGGAGTCGTCCAAAACGGATTGAGGAAGAGGGCATATATATGCACCCACATATCTGGTCTATCTCTAAACCAAATTCTGCTTTGACACCACACAACCTGCGATGGGAAGCTTCAGAATCAGGTCTAGCAACATACCAGGCACATCAGGTACTACCAGAATGTAGTTACTGAGCTTCATGGCTCTCTGCATACACCCTCGGCAGAGAGGCCTCATCCCATAAGGCCTTCAGTGCCGACCATCAGAGTTATGAAGGCCGAAAGTCATCACTATGCCTGTATCTCGCGCGCATGTGAAACCCTAATAAACACCCATCTCCCGCGTGATTCCCTTCTCTCGCTTCTTCTAACCCTAAAAGAGAACAGCGTTCAAACAAGCTCTCCCTCCCTTGCTTCAGCTTATGTGGGTGTGGGTGGTGGGTGTTTTTGTAGGTGATCAGCAGCTACACATATGCTCGCTTGAGTCTTTCGCGCCTTGCGGTTTCAGGAGCGTGATTGATCGCGCAACTACCATTGAACGATTAGGAGATGCAGACTGACTGGTTGATATCTTCGTCGCCCCGCGAAATGGAGAATGTGATACCTTTGAATGACGACAAAGTTGCAAAGCCGAGCGGAGGAGTGAAGCATGTGCGGGGAGTAAAAAGACCAGGAAGAAGCCGGCCGAAGCATCCCGGTTACGGTCTTCAGCCAGCAATGGTGTCAGCCACAGCGAAGAAAGAGGGAGTCGTCTCTACCAGTTTCTTGGAGCAAGATGCTGCTTATTTCCAATCTTACTCTCACCTCGGCGTCCATGAGGAGATGATCAAGGACCAAGCACGCACAGATGCCTATCGGGATGCGATTTCCTTTCATGCTGATTCCATTCGGGGTAAGGTAGTGCTGGATGTGGGATGCGGCACTGGAATACTTTCTATCTTCTGTGCTTATGCTGGTGCCCGTAAAGTCTATGCTGTGGATGCCAGCGACATCGTTGTGCAAGCACGCGAAGTAGTGCAAGCAAATTCTCTCTCGGACATCATCACAGTCATACATGGGAGGGTGGAGGAAATCCAGATCGAAGAAGACGTCGATGTCATTGTGTCAGAATGGATGGGGTACATGCTTCTCTACGAGAGCATGTTTGCAAGTGTCATCTGTGCCAGAGATCGTTGGTTGAAGCCCGGAGGTCTCATGCTTCCCGCTTATGCCACATTGTACATGGCACCCATCACAAATTCTGAGAAGTATGCAGAGAGCATCGACTTCTGGCGCAATGTCTATGGCATTGACATGTCAGCCATGTTGCCACTAGCTAAGCAGACTTCTTTCGAGGATCCTTGTATCGAGATGATTACTGGGGAGAATGTGTTGTCATGGCCTGTGGTAGTCAAGCACATCGACTGCAGCAAGGTGACTATAGGGGAATTGGAGACTGTGCATTCAGAGTTTTGTGTTTCCTCTATGATGATGGCATCTCTTCATGGCTTTGCCCTTTGGTTTGATGTTTCTTTTGGTCCAAGAATCATCACCACAGAGGCTACTGATGCTCTGTTTGAGTCATCATCCATGGAGAACAATATTGTTGGCGATGATGATGCGGAAACAACTCTGGGTCGCCTTAGGGTTTCAAGAAAGAGAACTAGTGCTGAGGAGTGCGTTATCTTGTCAACAGCACCTGAAGATCCACCGACACATTGGGCACAGACAATTTTGTATGTGTATGATCCGATTACGGTGACACAAGATCAATTGATTTATGGGTCCATCACACTCTCACAGAGCAGAGAGAATCCGCGCTTCTTGAACATCCATCTGGAGTACACTTCTGGAGACCGACATTGTGTGAAGGAATCTGTTATGAGATAATAACCATGAGAAAGATCCAAGTGAAAGCTTATCGAATAGGTACATTGCCTTCACAATTTGCTATCCTTTTTTTGTGAGATCGAGGCTACATACTTACTTCAGGGAGTCACAGTTTGGGAGCTGCGAAATTCCATTGCGCAAGTTTTCCCCTCACACAAGAAAGAAGCAATAGTTTCTGTTGCTCATTTTGAGACATCTGGATTGTGGGTGAGAGAGTCCTGTAGATTCAGGGATTGCTCCAAGGGTTTTTGTGGGATTGCGTCTCCTTCTGTAGCAGCTAGTTGCTCCCATTTTGATCAACAAGAGGCAGATACAAAAAACCCACCATTTCTTGAGCATTCTGGCATTGCTCAATTGACTTCTATATTGTACCAAAGGTAATGGTCTGACACTTTGGGAGCGATTGTCATCAGGTTATGACCTGCACTTATTGTCATGTCACCTTCAAAACTGTTGTTGTGGAGAATTTCTCTGCAATTTCATGTACTGAACAGTTGCACTAATAGATGGAAAAGTAAAGAAATGGACATTTGAGATACTTTGAAAACTTGTAATTTGGAAAGGTATGTATACCCATGAAACTTGGGAACACTCAAATATTGGTGAGTGAACAAGAGTGGAGAATTTTGAGATATTCTGAATTGGTAAGCTTGAAAATTTGAGATGTTGAGGATATGCAGTTGATTGCAGCCTTGTTGCCAGCTCTAATTTGAAGCTTATACACCAGTCTTTCCAGCTTGTTTTCTTAGTGTAACAGTCGCTGTTGATCTAAACCACTCCTCAGTTTTCTGTTTGGTCTTGTTTTCTCTTTTCTTCATCCAAGTTTCATCTTTTTATGTGCTTGCTGAGTATTTACTGTTAGGTTGTGAGATCTGAATGATCCATACCTTATTTTCAGGTCATAACTCAATTCTTTTCAGATCTTCTTAAATTGGAATGGTTAAGAAATTCTTAGGACTTATGAAGATATTTATCTTGGTTTCTGTGTGTCCAGAGTAAAGGCTATCTACAATGTGCAGGGATTTTAAGAGAAAGTACACAGGTGCTTTCCCTTACTTGAATGTGATATGAATGTCTGTAAACAAAACGATGTGGCCACCATGTATTCTTGGAGAACTCATATCTCATTACCAAATCATCATCCTTACTCAATTTTGTTAACATGGAATCAATCAACTGGTGTGAAAACCCATGAATTTTTTATTTAGTGTATTATTGGGGATGATTTTGTTGTCTAGTATTCTGTAGTATGTTATGGATTTTGACTTTCAATCCTTTTCTTTCCATCAGAGCTCACTGTCTTCATGACAGGTCAAGATAGACAAGATAGACCTTTTTCTGTAATGCAGTACATCATTCCTCCAGACAAGTATGTCGAATCCTGAATAGGTCTCAAAATAGACCTGCTCCTATATGCAAGTGTATCACTGCAAATGATGCATACTTTATGAGAAACTTGTCTTGAATCTCCCTGAGACATTTTAGGGTTAGGCCCTACACATCAGGGATAAAAGTGGATTCATGGTCTGTAAAAGTGACTTGGACTCTTCACATCCTTAAGCCAGTCAGAAGTTTACCATTCTTTCACATTGATTTGTTCAAGAATATATGCTTAAAAAACAAAGGGTAGTTACATCTTGAAGTCACTTTGCGATCACTTTGGGTTTTAGTTTTTTCCACAACTTTTGGATTTTGATCCTACTAATGCCACTACATGCAAAAGCTTAAAAGCATGTAAAGTTTCTTAGTTTGTGTGTGGAGATCTGACTGTTAGATCTCTTGTTCAAGGCCACTTAACAAGAATATTGCTTGAAATTGGTCGGTCCAATTTGTAAGGGGCTACCATATTATTTTGTTCTAAACAAGTCTGAATGCATATGTGTGACCCATTTGCTCGGCCCTCTTGGGTACCTCAAAGGAGTACCTTAGGCAAACCATGGGACACATTATTTCCCAAATCACAGGAATTGTGTAATACAAACATCCGGATATTTCCACATTAAAATCAAGAGGGTTAGGTTATGGTTTGAGGGCAACTTATTCAAATAAACCTAATTGCATTTTGGAGAATCTTGTTGGATGGTGAACTAACTATGATGAAACATTGGAGAAATGCCTCAAACCAAGTCTATGTGACTTGATGATTAGGAGGATGGAAAGGCTTAGCCATGATCTTCCAAACTGCTTGAGTATTAAGGACACCATATGGTGATCCATCAGAAGCTAGTTTGTAGCAAAACTATCAACTCACCTGGAAGGTGAATGTGAAGTTTATGCTCATTCGAAAGGACCTCATTGTAACTTGTGCATGGAAAAGAACAAAAATCTTCTATCGCATTTGATGCACAAATTGTGTTTCTTAGTCCTTCAGCCAATAATGCTATGTGACAAACTCCAATGGCACTTGACTTATTTCTACAAGAAAGATAGGCAAAACAGATCTTATCCATGCAAGTTCTAGTATGCTAGGTCATATTTCTTAGCAAGCTCAAATGTTTTGGGAATATTTCACTCCTTTATGGATGAAACCTGAATCTAGAAAATAAGTGTAGACAAGGCTGACACAAGTGGTGAAATTATTTTTGAATTGCGACATCCATCTCCTCATGTGTAGCCAAGTACTATACTGTTAACCTCAATTCTTCATTTTCAACTTGGCACAAACTAAAGTTCAATCTGATGTTGCAATTGTGATTAAATCTGCAATGAAAATGATGTTTTGCATGGGTACCAAGACCTATCTGGTTGGATAATATATCACATTGTGTGAATGCATTTCTACTAGTAAAAAAGAATGGAAAATGCATTGTTTAGGTGTTGAGTTTTGTGGACCATTTGGCCTCTAGAATATGGTCCTTTTGCAATTCAATATATCTATCTATTATATAGGGGCTCATTTCTTTCTTTCCTTTGTATGATTCTTTCATAGTGACTCATGCAATTTTGGGCTTCTCAAGAAATTCATAATGTGTAGGCATCTTTGAAGACAAGAAAGGTTGGCTTGAATCAACGTTTCTTTTATGGACAAACTTTAGCCAATTACTTACCAATCAAAAACATGTGTTGTCTCTAAGCTTGAAAATTAGAGAAATAAACTAGGATGATTTGTTGAATTTTGATTGGCACAACTAGGGGTTCAGCAAGGAGGCTTGTCAAAAGGCAATACATGTCAACATTTAAAATAGTTATAAAAGACACTTTTAGTTGCCTAAAACAAGTAAAAAAATGAGATTTTTTTACTAGTGTTAGTAGTATAAAATAGTTGATTTGAAGTTTGGAATTTCTGGAGTTTGATGATCCAATCTTGAGCTTGTGATTCACAACAGATTTGGATTAATTATGTCATTTGGTCTTGAAATTGTGATTTGTAATGTTTCTTGAATTCCAATATATCAAGCTAGTTATTCATAGCGAGTGTTGTTTGCTATTGGAAGGATTGATATTAAAAAGCCTTACATAATAAATTATGTAAACACTTGCAAGTTCGATTTTCAAGTGCTTACCTAATCCATTGAATTTTCAAAAGCTTTTGGTCTAGGTGTTTGAGAAGGTGCTCGAAGAATTTTTGAATTTTTTTTCTAAGTCTACTATGACCTTGAACCATGTTGCATTTAATTGTCCCCCATGAACTTTAAGCCCAAGGGTTTAAAACAATATAAAAAAACTAATATAACTATCTTTTTCTTTGTAATCCTAAATGAAAAGAACTTTAATCTTACCCTATAATAAAAATAACACAACTATAAGAAACAATCAACAGATCTAAAAGGAGTTTGCAACAAAGTTCAAGATTAAAAAAAATAAAAAAATACTGACACAATAATTGAAAAAAATATTTTTATAATTATGAAGAAAATTATAGAAGTGAAAAAAAAAATTAACATCTCAAAAGGTGATTTTTCCTAAAAGACTTTAAAAGTATTAAAAAGAAGATCAAAACATCATAATTCAAGTCTTAAGTACTAATTTCACAATTTGTGTTGTTCACTTTTGTAGAACTACAAAAGTGTGCATTGTCCTTTGGTAGGGGTCATGTCAACCTCAAGATGAGTTAATACCTTTTGCAAAGCCTTGAATAATTTTTAAAAAATTGATCACCATGAAAAACTAAGATTGGACCCTTTTTGAAATGGTAAAGCTACTTCTCTAAACAAAGTCCAAATTCATTGTTTTGAGAATTTGTTATGTATCCCTTCAAAACAGTTTTACAATGTCATATGCTTATCCCAATCAAAGTATATTTGACATCTCAAATCATAAAAAGTGTGAAGTTTGATAGTTAGTTTGGTATAGTTCAATAGACAATTTGATAAACAATTCAATAATAGTTGAGTAGTCAATTTTGTAGTTTGATCAATAGGAAAATTGGGTGATTTATAAATTCTTCAAAAAAAATTTAAATCAAACATTTCAAGTGTCCATTTTCTAGCCCTTGGAAAGATCTTTCCAATGGTGAATTGATCACCTCAATTGGAGTTCATTTACCTTCTAAAATTGTCAAAAATGTCACATTTGGTAAGAATTTTAATAGGCATTCTTGGTAATTTGCGACTACTTTCAACATGGATTTTGGGTACTTTTCAAACTATTTTTAGTAGCTATTTTTTGTAGCTATTTTTATATAACTATGTTTTAAAACTGTTTTTGTAGTTACTTAAAAATATTTAGAATTAAAAGTGGCCTTTTAACACTAAAATCTAGCATTTTCAAGGTTTTAACATCACTTCTTTGAAGATCTAAGTCAAAAGAACTTGAGGCATATGCAAATCACAATTTTCTCTTGGCAGCAGGGAGGCAACTTGTGAACATCTATTGTTTACACAATGAAGATGTTGAAAGTTTTTAATGAGATATCTATGATTTTTGCTACTTTTAAAAATAGAAAACACTTCTGTGATTTACCTGCCCAACATTTTCAAAAAAATATGGTTGCTGCCCAGACACAGTTTGGCGCATGACTATGCATGTGTTGGTCGTCTGATGTACAGGAAGAAGCATATCAACTCTTTCTAATGTCCATTACACACTGTTATGCTTCATGGGTCATCACATGCCCAAAATGTGTATAATCACAGGCCCAAATGTGTTTAGGCAGCAACAAGCTGTGTCTGAGCTTCACCAGCATATCCTAATTAGGCAGACAGGGGGAAAAAAAATGCAGCGGTACTTCTGTTCTCCCTGCATTTAGGACCCTTGGCTGGTTTCATCCAAAGAATAGGACGGATCTTACACCTATCAGTAAGAATAAATTACTGCCCCCTCTTGAGGAGTAGGCATAGTATCCTGGCCCTTCTCTAGGAGAGACATTCATGGCTATTAGGTACCCTGCAAATACACTAGGAAATACACACACCAACTTGGGTGCTGGTTCACTGGAGCTAGTCTCCAACAACGTCAGCTAAAGTGATGACAACCAAAGCTAAGAAAATCCTCCAGACAGAAGAATGGATTTTGAAAAACCTGCCTGGTTAAGTTGATCATCACTAATAGAAACATGGGTCCTGCACACACAAGATCACCAACAATGTGCAGCACAAGCAACTCTATTTTTGCTGTGGAGTGGTGCCACATTACACACAAGTTCTGTGTTGCAGACTCCTTCCAGAGAGGCTGAGAGAGAGATGCTTACAAACATAACCATACAAGGTAGAGCACCCAAGCAGGGATGGACTTGATGTGTGGTGGCATAAGAGCACTCATAAGAGCACTTTCAGGGTCCTCCAGAATGACAATGAGATTTTGAGAAAACAATCAAAACTAAAATGTGATAGAAGATTCAGAAGTTTACAATAGGAACGTGTACTTAGATGAGGTTCGAGTTACAGTACCTACGACTCATGTTTGGCAAATCGTGTTAAATAACCAAGTTTTAGAAAAAGGGCTCCACCAGTCCCAATCTGAATATTTCAGAATTCTGACAATAATTCACAAGTATGCTAACCATTATAAGTAAGAGTCAAAGTTATCTTGTGTTTTGAACTATGTTCAATTTTCTAGAATTTCAGCAAACTGCTCTTAGTTTTTTTTGGGACTGGTCCTCATAAGAATTAATTAGTGTCAAACATGAGTCATAGGTAAGGTATGCTCACCAGTCTCCTGTACATGATGAGCGTGGGGCAGGCTTGAGGCTGCCTCCACTTACCAGCACGGCTATTTTAGATGACAAGTTCCAAGTTCCAACTTGTCACAAACACAGCGCAGGAATCCCTGGTTTCTCTAAAGTCCTCTCCCACCTGTGGCCAAATTTGGCTAAGACTTCTCGCCGAAGATCGTCAACTCACCGACTGCATAAAACTTTTTAAAAATCCCTGAACCCCCCTCCTACCTATGGCAAAGTGAGGAAATGGAGTCAATACGTAGGGCGTTAAACACCTCCTAACCCAGCTCTGTCCTGCGCTGATTTCGCTTGTCTTTTAGCATACCTTTTTTGCACAGTTTTCCAAGAAACCATGCAACCTGGTTTTCAATGTTCTTCATGTTCTTCTCAAAAATAAATGAAGAACAATCCTCATGACGAAGTTGCACAGTTCTGCAAGAAACCATCCATTCTTCGTGTTCTTTTATAAAAAAAGAAGTTGAGAAAACAATTCTCATGGTCTTCATCACCAATGTTCTGGTGAAATGTTTTGAATCACGTCAGAGGTTTTAATCCCAGAACTTCGCCTGCAGGAGCTATGTCACTAACCACCGGCAAACCATCAAGTATTGGAAAAAAGGAGCTTACTTTATAGATTTAATGCCATATACAAAGACAAAAAGGGCAACAATTTTAAAACCCTGCGGCAGAATAGCGCACTCCGCAGGGCTGCACTGTCAGGCCCATAAAAGGCGCCGGACAGAGCTCGTTAGGGGGTGTTTAGCGCCCCGCGTACCAGCGTACGTCCCTGGCCATTGACTTGACAACGCGGCTTCTTGAACTGCCGTGGGGAAAAGAAAACCCCCAAAAAAATGTCACTGAGTCGTTTGTCGACATGTTAAGGGAGCAACGCCTGTGTTGTTTTGGTGGAGCTCGACAGGAGGAGAACCAGGTCCCTTGGGAGAAGAGTTTCTGCTCTAGCGAGGGTGGACAGGCGGCGTCGTCACTGAAACCTTTGAGGACAAATATTAGAGATTGTATTGTCAACTACATTCTTGCTGCGATTGTACATACCTTGTTAAACTAGTTTGAGTCAGTTAGGTCCACCGACAGTGAGTCGAAGAACGCAATTTGCAAAAACAGATCAAAACCAGAACGAAATGGAGGGACTCGATACTGGGTCGAAGGCAGCTTCTGCAAAGGCTGCTCCAACTCAGGACGGAATGGAGAAAATCGCGGCAGTGACGGTCAAAATCGTGGATAGCTTGGGGAAGTCCGACTGGATTCCGTTGCTCACGAATGCTGTGAACCTCATCATGCTTGTCAACAAACAAATGGAGATTGTCGCAAACACAGATCCGGAAATTCGGGAGGTCATGAAGAGCTCTCTGAAGCGCTGCAATAGGAAGACATTGTACCTGGTGGATTTCTTGACACGATGCAAGGGAAATTTGCAAAACATATTTGCAAAGTTTAGGGAGGCAGGAGATGCTGCGGAGAAACATCCTTATGACATAGAGAGAATAAAGAAGTTGACTGCCAAAGCTCGAGGCGTTCAGGTAAGCATGTGGTCTCGCAAATGCCTTCAAATCACCGCAAGCTCGACTTGTTAGTATGAATATGTGCGTAGCGAGCCTCATTGAACGTGGCACAAGAGGATGAATTGCCAAGAGCGCGTGATACGCTCGTGAAGGGGGAAAACTAGTGTTGTTTTCTGTGTGTTCTATATCTTTGGAAATTCCTCGAACTGCACTCACACTATTGAGGTTTCGGAATGTATTGCTTTGCATCAGGAGGGGAGCCAACCAACTACCAGCGTAACCCAGGACATCGATCCGTCCCGGCCAAATGCATTGGCCAAGGTGAGAAATCCTTATTTTCCTGTGAGGCTGACTATCCCGATTGAATGATCGATTGTGTCATGTCAAAGCTTCTCCTCCATATCTTCATGCATTGGCTTCTTTCTTAGTGGTCTCTAGAGGAGTCTCCTGGCTGTGTTTATAAGATTTGTTGAATGTTGTGTCTCAGATTCTATCCGACATGGAAGAGGAAATTAAAAGCACCATGGAGGAATACCAGAAGCTCCTATCTGATAGTCAGTTGGCCATCGAGAAATTGTCGGAAAAGAAGGCAGTGACCACGAGTCGTGTATGGAAATGTTTCGGGGTTGCCGCGGCCGGGCTTACCTTGGCGGTGTGCGCAACGGCTTACGTAGTCCATCCCAAGATTGGTGGTGTCGTTGCAACAGCAGCCGGGATTGGGGTTGCTAAAGTAAGCGCAGCAGGCGCAGTTGCGAAAGTAGGTACAGCAGCCGCGGTTGCGAAAGCAGGCGCAGCTGCCGGAGTTGCGAAAGCAGGTGCAGCGGCCGGAGTTGCGAAAGCAGGTGCAGCAGCCGGGGTTGCCAAAGCAGGTACAGCAGCCGGCGTTGCCAAAGCAGGTACAGCAGCCGGGGTTGCTAAAGCAGGTGCAGCAGGTGCAGCAGTAGCAAGTCTTTCCATAAGCTGGGCCAAGGATATGCAGGCGACAATTGGTCATCTTGACACAGCTCTTAGGGCGTTGAAGAACATCAATAGAACTGCTGATAAACTTGACGTAGAGCTCAACGGGACGAAATCGTCTCTTTACAATCTGGAGACAGCCATACAGTTAGCGGGCGAGCGGCTTGACGACTTGTCGGAGTCCTCCAAAAAGCCGCTAGGGTTAAGAGCAAATCTGGTGAGCTTCCTAAGATATGTGCTTGTGTTTCTCGGAATTCTGGTGTACTTTCCTGGCCTCCTTGCTGATGACCCGGAGAGTCTGAACCAGGTGAGGGAGAAAGGCAGGATTGTAGTACAGAATTCTGACAGTGTGAATGAAGAGCTTCAAAAACTAGGGTTAAAGATCAAATTTTTGCGCCAGCAAGTTGAGGATGCACAACAATTTTGAAAATTATTCTTTTCATGAGTGGCTTTGCATTTGTTTTGTACTTGTATGTGTGATGCTTGTCACACTATCTCACTGCAGATCAAGATATATAATGATGGTTAAACAAAAGCTGAGAGTGATAAGGCAAGATGTGGTTTGTCATGTCAGTCTGCAAGCAGAAAATGTGGATTATATTTGTATCGAGTTCACTGTTGGAAACTGTGAGTAATTGGTGGTGCTGTGCTTTAAAATCTATGATAAGTTAGTGTTGGCTATGATTGTGTTAATTGGTCACATGACTATGTATTCTTTAGTTACATGTCTAAAGAACATTGTAATTACGAAGAATTCTGGGAAGTTCATGTTTGCAGTCATGGACATTGATATCAATTGAATGTTCTGAGTATTCCATTTGAATAAGGTGCAGGTGTTGGTAAGTATGTCTGAGCAAAGGATGGTGTAAGAACTGGAGTAATGATAGTATAATAGAGGGTTAGGAAATGCTTTTCTGTTTGTTTCCTTAGTCAATCTGAGTTTCAGGCATCTTTGCTGTAAGACACAATGGGTCAGTAAACAAAGAACATCATGAGAAGAATAAGGAAAGCACCACAACAGACTTTTTCCTGATTGCAACAAATGGAAGCAAAGGAGTGAAGGGGAAGGAAATAATTTTCCGGGTACAAAACATGAGCACAACTCATGATCTGGGTCTATGCATATGTAGAAAACAGTTGTTGTGTAATGGAAAAAGGACAGTAGAAGGTAGTAACAAAACATAAAAAAATAAGAATTCAATGTCTATGTGTATGATGGTATTTGAAATCTGACATTGAATTGCACAAAAATGTGAGCTTGTGAGTTGAGATCTATCTCATCAGGCCTGGAAGTGTATGTTTGAATGATGAATGAGAGTAGACCTGGGGGTGCTAAAGAGTATTGGAACAGCAAGATTCTCTTCTACCCCCAATTTTTGGGCACATATTCATGTTCTACCATGATTGTTTGTGGATGGTTTGACCCTATCGCTTTTGCTACATCTTCATTGGCAACTTCACCTTCACACCTGGCCTTCTTTCTCTGAAGTTTGCCTCCATTGTGAACTAGGTATGCATTCCCAAGTTGCCACTCCACATTGCTATTTGGCCACTTGACTATTTTGCTAAATTGCCAAAGTTCACTTCACCCTGTGGACTGCCTGAATGAGCTTCAAAGCAGCCTAAATTTTTCTCAGACCACCCAATACTTCAAGATGGGCTGTGTCTAGTATCCCCATCCACAGTTGCTAGAGACATTTATATACCCCAACCAATTCTTTGGTTGGAATAACTGTTACAAGGGATCCAAGCAAACTGTACACTTAATCATCAACGTTGGGGCCATAAATCAACCATACCCCCCCTCCCTTCTCAAGATTGCAGCCCTGGGATACAAGTTTTGTTTGGAATTGAGCTTGCATCATTCAACAGGGAGATAGTTGATGCACAAGGGAATGAGCATGAGCCAAGGAGCTTGATCTCCAGCAGCTTCAATTTGGCAGGTTTGGGTCATCATTTTGGTTCTGCTCTAAAATCTCACTATGCCATCAAAGACTGGCACACATTCCTGGCTGATCTGGACAAATTGGGAGACAATTGAGACAAACAGGGATCTGCAGCTGGAGCTTCTCACGTTTCATGATCTTTGCAGGTTTTGGTGACAACAAGACATCTGCAGGTACTCGCTGTCCAGCTGATGAAAACAGACAAAGAGAGTGTTGTTCACCAGCACATTCTACCAACTCCATATTGTTCTTTCATGTTCTCTCTGTATTGGTTCACTTTGTCCTCAGCCAAACTTTGACAGGTTGTTGCAGAGAGAAGGAAGCAATCAATAATCACAAACCAGTGCAACACCTTTGAGGTAAATTGTTTGTAGGAAGACAGAGCAGGAACAGATAAAATCAGAAATTTCAGCAGCCTTGCATCTTTCTTGTGATGAAATCATAGTTGAATGACATTGGAATTACTCAGCAGGGAAGAATCTCTGCTTAGAGGTTTCCTAGTTCTGCTTCAGGGGTTCAATATACCATGATAATTCCGTAGGGCCTAGATGTATTCATGAATGATCTGTTGCAATGCAGCAGCAAACTCCTTGGTCAGGCATCTGACACCTACTTTAACTTGTGTAATGTCACAGCCACCAGAGCCCATTTTGGTGTGCCTTCCAAACAAAACCCTCCATTTTTCAACAGGGGGCTGACAATTTGTTCCATTCCTCCATTTGAGGCACGTGATGTCACAGAACATGGTGTCAAACCAAGCAACAATATGTTGATGGCAATGAAATAGAGAGATAACTGAACATCAAGTTTGTTCTGAAATTTCTTGTTTTATGAGAATTCAAAAGGATTTTTTGAAGTTCAGCGTTTGTAGTTGAATTTTGAAAGGGCTCCTCTCAAGCTTCAATGAGTCATCAAGTCAAAAAGAAAAAGAGAGAGAGAGATACTTTTTTCTTCAGACCATACCACTAGACATGCTACTGTAAACCAAGTGAGCTTGGTATACTGATTGACAGGACAGATTACTGGCATCACTGGTGGTCCAAACAAGAACAAACACCATCTTCAAAGTGATGAAAGCAATTGGGATCCCTCACCATGGTTGATCTTGCAATTATTTTTGAGATGATCTTTGTGAAGTGTGGCAATCTTCACAAACCCACAGATTTTTTCTTATTCAGAGAGGAGTATCAGGAGCTGTGTTGATGAGCCCAAATGCAATAGCCAGTTTCTGGCTATGGTGACACAAATGCAGCACTTGCTCTTCTTCCACATCATGCAGAACAAATTTTGTGCATGGCACATACCCTGCATCATGCACGAGCCTTGACAATCTCTGCAGTTCTGTATGAATTTCCATCATCTGGGGGTGGTTTCAATCCCCTACTACTACAAACATATGCACCTCTATATTCACTTCAGTCTAGGTGTGACCCAGCTTTTTTATTTCTCTGTCATTCATCATTATCACAGAAAAGCCTATTGCCAGCAGCAGTACAGATGTTTGACAGCAGCACATAACCAGTCAATGTCAGGCTCCATTTCAAGAATTCGTTTGGCAACACGTTCTGGCATCTCCACATTACCACAAATTCTGCAAGCACCGAGCAAAGCCATCCATGCAGCCACATGTGGTATACAGGACATTGCCATGACCATATTCTCTGTAGATAGCCAGCACAGCCAAGAAGGTTCACCATACAAGTGTAATGTTCCAATTTTGCAGAAATCATATAGTCTGTGACCATTGAAGCATAGCAGCGCATACCTTCAACCACCAGACCTGAATGGCTACAAGCTGACAGAAGACAAAATAAAAGTGATATCATTCGGCTGTACACCTTCTTCACACATCTGTTGACACAAAATGTTTAAGGGCTTCATGTAGGGGGCCTTCCACATTTCAGAAGGTATATAGTTTTCAAACTCAGTACTTTATCTTTTGCACATTTGCATCGGTTTTTCCATTTTGTCACTTTTTGTCTTTCTTTATAAAAAGAAGTTGAAAGAAAAACCACACTGGTCTTTACCTAGGGGAAGGGTTTGAAAATAGACCCTGTCAAATTTTCGACCTGTTCCCTTGGCCTACCAGCCACAGACTGGGATCTCAAATCCAGAAGGGTGGAATCCGGAAGGGTCTATTTTCAGACCCTTCTCCTATACTTAAGATCTATACTTAAGATACCTGGCTGAGAACTATAAGCTGACTTATTTAAATAACTTGTCATGGTATCTTTTTTAAAATTGTAAGTAAAAGGACAGAGTCTCAAAGATTGATCCTCACACCAATGAGACCCTATGGGTTAGATATCAACTCCAATATTGAATATCATTGTAAATGATATCTGACGATTTTCCTAGCGAGAAATCAGCATGAACTCCTGACGGGGATTCTCACTTCATTTCGGATACCCACCCACCATCGGTAACCACTGGACAAACCAAAATAATATTAATAGTTTTGCATGTTTCACTGTTGTTCCACAAGCGTGAGGACTCATGGAGCTGAATAGATTGAATATTGCTGAGTGTGTCAGTAAAATATTGATTTGCATGTGTTTTCATCTGCTGGATCAGCACGTTGTTGTAGACCGCGGACTAAGTTGTCTTGGACGTAAGCAGGCCGAACATGCCTCAAAACCGACAGAAGTGAGGGAACCCTAACCGAGCCCTACTTTATTACTTGGGACCCCCTACGATACCTAAAATAGAACCTTCGATTCCGTTTCTGGCCCTCTTCTTGTATACTTCCCTCGGTTCATAGTGTTCACTTCTTCGAGCGGTGCAATTTGAAGAGATAATATTGTGTTAGAGACGACCTCCGAGTTTCTTCTATTCCTTCTTCGTGTGTTTTCCTGATCTAACGCCTGTTTGCACTTCTTGTTTCTCTACGCCATCCACTGTCTCCATACCACCCACCAGCAATGGCTGCTCCTGTGAGTAATTCCATTTCGATGGCCTTTTTCTCCTTACAATTTGGCTTTTGGCAGCATCTACATCCTTAATTTTGGTTGTAGTAATGATCCAAGAGATCTAATGTTTGTGGCTCTGTCTCTCACAGATGTAAGTATGCCACAAATTTCTTTGTTGTGCTGTGAGCTTTCTGTCTTCCACATAGACTATTTTGTCCCGTTTTTCCAAAAGAGAAATTGTTCACGCTTGTTGTCCTCCTTCATTTCGAGTCTTAAGTACCGCTGGACAGGAGGATTGGACTAAGATTTGAGTGTCTACACGCTTTCTTGCTTTTGTGTCACTCTTTTGATTCAAGAATTGTTGGGTTTACTTATTGACTGAATGAAGGATCAGAATTTGTTGATATATGTATTTGACTATGTCTACTGGCTTTTGACCACTTGCAGACAGTGCATGACCTGAATCCACAGTGCATTAACCCCAACTTGGTCATCTTATTTTTTCATGGCATCAGCTCTGGGGAAAACAATCAGTGGAAGGATACATGGATATCGAGCTGCACCAAAGGTGGAGTGAAGCCCGTATGTTGGCCTGAAAAATGGTTGCTTGAGGACATGAAAGACAGTGCTCGGATCCTCTTTGTTTCCTATGATGCTGAACTCCTTGGCAACCAAAATGATTTACCAGAGATTGGCAAGAACCTCATTGGCAGCTTAATGATTCCATGGTATGAGAATCTCCTCAACTCTCCTTCCCAAGCTTCCAATATCTGGATTTAATTACTCTTGCTTCTAAAATTGATCAGTTCAACATAAATTCTTACAAGGTTCTATAAAATCTACTACTTTGCTCATGAACTTGGGTTATGCACCATCACTCTTTGAACCCTAATGTGAAGCCATGAAAATGGTGCAAATGCCAGAATTAAACTTTAAAAGACAATAACAAATGTTGCATCCATGTTACACTCGTACTTACATTTTGGCCTAGTGATGTGTCTTTTTGAATGTCACAACTTGTCTTTGGCAAAACTAACTCAGTCATTTGGTGTACATTTTCCCTTCAAAATCCTTTGTCACAATTTCAACGTAGGAATGCAATCTTATCAAAATTTCCTTGGATAACAATGTCAACAAATTCTCCTCGACAAATTCCTATGTGAATTCTTGGGATGCATGAATATGTTTGCTTGCATATTTGAAGGGCTTAGTGGTTACTTCACCCAAGCATGATAGAGCCTACTGAGATGTAAAAGAGGAAAGGAATGAATGAAAAACAAAAGAAACAGTGAAATCATTGTATTGGAAACTTTTACCCTAATCTGGTCATCCTTTGAGTGGTCAAATCCACTTATATATTGACACCCTTATTGACCGAAAAACCTTATTGAGTAGATTTCAAATTATTCTCTTGAAGTCATGGTGGTCACAACCCCTTGAGTTGATGGACAATGAATTAATGAAACTTTTGCCATGAATGCACAAATGATGGTTTCTTGTTTGTGTGCACTAGCTATGAAACTCTTTGGCAGGTCCCAACTGTTCTTGTCGGTTATAGCCTTGGAGGTTTTGTATTGAAAAGCTTGGTGGTTGAGATCGATAAGTGCATGAGATCCAGCATGGTGAATGCTTTGGATGTAGCATAAAAGGGAAGTTGTGAAAGATTTTTGGGAAATCTCAAAGGTATTGTGTTCTATAGTGTACCACAAGCTGAAGGTGCAAGGGACCTATCAAAATATTTTATTTGGCAACAACAAAATATCAACACAATCAACAAAAACTTTAAAGCCAAGCTAGGCTTTTTGAAAAAATTGAAATCATTCAACCAACAAATAGAACAACTTTCAAGGGATTTTGGTAAAGTTGTTTTCCCGGATGTCAATGTTTATGCATTTGGTGAAGGACAACCAGTGGACAAGAAATGTGTAAGTTTTACATCCCACCATGTTGATTGAAATTTCCACATGGCATGGAAGACTTCGAAATTACCAATAGTTGTCTAATTAGCTCTGTTTATGACATTTCCACTGATGTGAAATTGCAACTTGGTTACATTTACTAGCATGCAATGTGACATGATTTCAAAATTTCCCATTTACACTTATGTTATCCATTTTTCCTACATCCTATTTGCAATGGAAAAGTTACATGAAGTATGGAACCTTGCATGGTGAATAACATTGTGGATTAAAATTAGTTGAATATATATATATATATATAGTATGTACATCATGTTATCTTAGCAATAATTGCACATGGTTCTAGCAATTAGGATTTAGTCATAATATCACTTGCCATATTTAGTCTGATATTTTTTCTCAAACTTATAGGTTTACAATTTGGTGAAATACCTTTGCACATGCAGGGAGTTTTACTGCCATATGATTTGGCTACTCTTTCGAATAGTAATTTCAACTACAAGATTGAAGATGCCAACCACTTAACAATTTGCAAGCCACCTACCAAGGAACATCCAAGTTATTCTTTGTTATTGGCGTCTTTGAAAATTTGTGTGGAGGTAAAATATCGACTTTAAACTTTTTTCTTGTTGCTCATGTGAAAAGCATAATTTTAGACTCAGAGATAGGTCTCATTTGAAAAAGTCATTAAGAACCACCAAATTAAAGCCTGTGAACAAAGAATTTCCTATAGTTTCTATGTTGAATGTTGTATAATACTTGTGTGAATTCTAAAACAAAAAAATGATTTTATTCATACACCACCATGAAGATTGATTAAATTTTTACAATAATCAGAATTTATACATCATTTTTCTAAGTATGATTAATTACCCACAAAATAGTAGTACTTTTATGTGCTTAGAAACAATATACTATAATCCATTTGTTTCATACCAAAAGTGTCCTCTTTGGAGGGTGGCCCGAATTTTTTTTTGTAATAGTACCCTAGGTTGGGACATTTTTAAAACTTTATTTTCCCACTCATTTCTTTTCCAATGATCTCATTACATATAGTTATCAGTTGAATAATAAATCAATTCCAAGGATGGGTCTTGTAATTTAATCAAATTTTTAAAGATTGAATTTTAGTACATACCCTTGAAATATAAAAAGCACTGTAATTCTGGGTTCCATCTATTCATGTACAACATCTCATGAAACCTTCCTAGAAATTAAAATGGTTTAGTTCAAAATTAAGTTATGTGTGGGGTTTGATTGAAAAAGGAAAGGATATGACCAAATTTTTACATGTATTGTTGGTTTGGTTGAAAAGGGAGGTATTGCAAAAATCACATTGAGGAAGAAAAATGTAATCTTTTCTATACAAAAGAATATTAACATTTTATTGCAAGAGGTGAAATCAAAACATGTGGGTGTTATCCATTTTTTTTCAAGATGTGTGATAAGAGATTAATTTGTTAAAGTACATAAATGCTTCCTTTGTTCATCACAAATGTCCATGCATCATGTCCAAGTTCCATAGAAAGTTATCCATTGAAAATGTATAGCTTTAAACTTCAAAAACTAAATGAATATAATAGAGTTATTTGCAAAGTCAGTCAAACCAGGGACTAAAATGCCTATTTTGGTAGAAATTCAGGGTGAAATGTGAAAAAATGCGAAAAAGGTAGATTGTCTTGAAATGGGGAGATAAATTGTTTTTACCACCAAAAGTGCTGGTAAAAGCAGTTTCATCCTAAGTTTTCAGTTTGCTGAAGGCACCTCCATTGCACTATTCACTCTTCTTATAACTTAAATTTTAAAAATTCAAATCATGTGAAATTAATATTGATGTTTCAGTAACTCATCCTCACTTTTTGAAAAGTTTGCTCAATATATGGATACCCAACATTTGAAGAAAACCAAGAGTTTGGGGGTGAATTTGGGATCCATATTGAGGATCATTTTGTGGATAACTCTAATAAAAAATAAACAATTCATGACCACTTGTAATTTGGTTAGATCAAAAATTTGTTGACATATTTGAATTCATCCATGGACAAGATTTTGGTGTTGATCTTTGTTTCTACGCAGAGTTATTGTGTGCATCAACTATGGCCACCTATTGGTAATAAGAAATATGATATCAATTTTGATGTCGTGTTTTTCCCTGGCTTGCCATGCGGGGATGGAGCAAACAGTACTTGGAAAACAACATGGATCCAACGAAGCAACCCAAATGTGTGTTGGCCAGAGCAATGGCTACCTGTTGACATGGGCTATAATGTGCGGGTTTTGATGCTTTCATATGATGCACGTGTTGACAACAAGGGGGACATCTTTGAGATTGCCAAAAACTTGGTGCAAAGCCTTGTCACTAGGTATTTTATTCACTTGGATGTGCAAGTACTCATTTTCTGAATATAATTTGTTTCAAACATAATCACCTATCATGCAAGTTAAGGTTCTTAATACTTATGATGCATTTCTTCAAACAAAACAAAACATAAAGTTGTCCAATGTGTATGATGTGAGTAGAGGTTTTACAAATCTAGGGTGGCATGAAAGGTATATTTGTGGAATATTGTGATGTCTAATTTTTTGTTGTTGAACTTGCAGTCCCATGTGGAAGCTTGGCCAAGAACACCCATATGTTTTGATAGGCTATAGCTTTGGGGGCATTATCTTGAAACAATTGGTTTTGGAGGTTCTCCAAAGATATTATAAAGATGTGATACGGTCAAGGGCCTTCGTGGAGAATATGCTAGGTGTGGTATTTTATGCAGTCCCACATGCTGGGTCACAACTACGAAAATTCATGAAACAAAGTGATCGTATTTTGCATACAAATGTACAAGCATACATTGGAGTGGAGACTAAATTATTTGAACAAAAGATGGCAGAGCTATCAGATGACTTCGAATCAGTATTGAAAACTAGCCCCACAGCTCATGTATTGACTTTTGCTGAAAGCAAACCTTCCAAAAATATGGTGAGCATTCCAATCTATGTTATTACCTTTGCAAAAAAATGTAGAACATTACATGGTATGGTAGCAATTTCACCCTTTATGCTCAATTTATACCTGTGGATTTATGTGCTTATGAAATTGACCTTTGAGATTGACTTTAAAGTAAATAAATGAAATAATATTGTCCATGGTTCTTGTGAGGTTTCTAGGCACTTGGTCTTTACAAAACACAGCATCATAGAGGCATGGGAATTGTTGAATGTTGGTAGAAAACCAGCCTAGCCCAATATCTGGTGACTTTGAAGGCTTGTTATGGAGTTTGGATTTTAGTTAATTGTCATGAAAATTGTCTTGAAAATAAAAAATAACTGACATAAAACTTATGTATGTAGGGCATGATTGTGGACTATGGATCAGCTCGGATGTTATCAGGGTATGATACTTACAAGGTGTTGGACAGTGATCACATTGAAGTTTGCAAGCCACTTAACAGGAGTGACCCAAGCTATGAATTGCTAATTTTTCGCTTGAAAGATTGGCAGCAGGTGAGAAAATTGGTTTAGGAATACTTATATCAAGCATCAATTTGTTCCAAAAAAAATTTAACCTTGTTATACATGACACGTGTTCGTGAATCCTTTAAAACTGCATGATAAAATTAACTCAAAGTGAAATTACAGTTGAAAGTTATAGTTCATCAGCTTATATGATAAAGCTCAATCTTATACTTAACTTGCAATTCAATTTGAAAATGATAGGATTTATGGCTAAAGTACAATTGATTAAAACACATTTCAGGTCATGCAATTCCATTAAAATTCTAAATTCATATATAGTTATTGATTGAAAATGGGTTGACCTATTACATCTTTTGCACTGATATCAAGCAATTAAATTTGTCAGCATTAATTTGTTGAAGAAGTAGAACTCGGGTTTCAACCTCCCTTGCAACACTTTGTGCTTGCTTAAGGGATTAAAAACAATAGGGAAACAACATTATGAAGAATGGAAAATATGTATGAAAATTGTTGCTTAGCTTGTTTAGGACTATTCAAGTTGGTAGATGTGAACTAAGGTTAAACATCACGAAACATCATTTCATATGGATGTTGAAGGGTTGTTACATTTGATTAAAATTGAAGCAAGGTTGAAAGAAAAACAAATCATAAAGTCATGTTACATGTTACATTGCAATAGTTTTAATGTGCCATGATTTGGTATGCTATAGGAACTATGCAAAACCTTGGCAACACCCCAAGGACAACAACACACCTTGAGAACAAGTCATTTGAAAGGAGGAGGACGCAAAACAAAGAAAATGTTGGGTCCTGGTCCTTCCATACAAGGCATGTCTGAAAAAATTAGTCTTCAAGTGTCACAACCTCAACTCTCTTGCCCTCCAAAAGATATTATTGTTCCTGAAAGACTGAGGCAGCAAGAATGCTCACCAAGTATGAAAAAGGGGGAGTACAAGTCTGGGGTCAATCTTAAGGACCATCTACCAAAGAACAAATTGATTCCATCACCAAATTGTGCTTTAAATCCAATTGGTCTTCCATTGCGCCCAGTAAGGACTATTTTTCATTCATTCACTTTGTCATAGTTGAAGGTCTTACTCTTTTGTGGAAGGTCGGCGCTAGCTTTAACATTGCCCCTTGAAATTGTATCATTATTTCTTGACCCAAAGTTTGACAACCAAACATGAAGAAATAGAGCATTTTTTCATAATGCACATTAATATACTTCACCTTGTACATAGTTCCCATCTTTTAAATCATTTACAAACTAATATGATTTCAACCTTGGTCTTTTTGTAGGGGGCTCCACCATGCACCTTCTATGAGCATTATGGTATTTGCAAATTTGGATCAAATTGCAAATTTGATCATCCTTTTGGCCCATCAACATCATTGCCATATGATTCACCAAGTGCCTCCTACTCAATGGAAGGTTCATCACCTTTTGCTATCTCATCATCTTCTCAATCTTTAAACCCACTTAAGGAACTAAGTTCCAAAGTGGGTTCATATGGGCATTATTTGGCAGTTGCAACAAAATCTATGATGGAGGTCCAAAACTTGATTTCACCAGAGATTTCTAATCCCTTGGAAATCAATGAATGCCAATGTCGATATTTGTTCGACACACTCTATCGGATTGTGATGGATGCACATGCGCATGTCCGTGATTTAACTCCTCAAGTTAATCAAAGCTCCCAACAAATTTTGAAGAACTTAGCAGGAACAGCTAAGGATGCTGAGATACTTGTCAATGAATGTTGTGATGGCCAATGGATTGAAGCTGCTATCATTTTGGCAAAAGCAAAAGAGCATTTTGCATCTTTGGTTTTTAAATTGGAGTTGTACGGGACACTTTTACAAAATGTTCACAATGAGGAGTCGAAGAATATGTTCTTAGCTACACTTGGAGATTGGAGCAAGTGTGTCATGGAAAAAAATTTCCATATCATCAATGAGAAAGCAAAGCAGGATCAACAATCCCTATTGTCAAGACTAGAAGCTTGTGTTGGGTCAAGTGATTCCAACAGTCAAGTGGAAAATTTAATCAGACGGTTGAAGATTAGTGATGACAGAGGTACAAACTTGCACAGTGCAATGGGTGCTATTGACACGTGGAAGGTGGAATCCAAAAGCTTGGAACGTTCCAAAGAGGGAAAATTAGGTAAAGGGTCATCTGCGACAGTGTACAAAATTAAGTGGCTCAGGAAGCATTTTGCAGAAAAGTGCTTTAATGTTCCAGAGAATGAGAATATTAGAAAAGAAGTGTCAATTCTTGTAGGTTTGTCTCATCCAAACATTGTGCCTTTGTTTTGTTATGCCATCAAAAAGCACAGTTGTTCACTAGTTATGGAACTAATGGATGGGGACCTTCTTGACCTGATGCAAACAAATTTGGAGAGCAGTGAAACCCCATTTGAGCTTTGTGAAGCAGTTGACATCATGCTACAGATCGCAGAAGGCATGCATTACCTACACCAAAACAATGTGATTCATAGAGATTTGAAATCAATGAACATTCTTGTCAAACGTGATGAACGGATGTATGCAAAAGTGGCTGATTTTGGGCTCTCCAGAACAAGATTATCAAGTTGGACATATTCCAACTTGACCAATGATGTTGGTTCAACTCGATGGATGGCTCCAGAACTTTTTGGTGATGAACAAGATGAGAGCTCAATCTTGTCAAGTGAAGCTAACAAAAACTATCCCTTCAAAGTTGATGTTTATAGCTTTGGGATGGTATGCTATGAGATTATGACTGGACATATCCCTTTCCCTGATGTGACATCAATGACTGATCTTCGGAATATGATAAAATATGATGGTTTGCGGCCAAAGATACCTCAGCAATATCCTGAATGTTTGACTACCTTGGTTGAGACATGTTATCATTCCGATCCTACTGCACGGCCATTGTTTGTTGATATATGTGCAGAATTAAGGCACATCAAGTGCTCCCTCATGGTATGTTAGCATTTACATTTTTGATATATTCCTCCAAGATGATTTGGTTTTCTGTTAAACGGTAGGTTTTATCTATGTAAATGTTCTTACAAACTGGGAGCTAGTATGCTGAAGTAAAACTAGACATCAATTATTCACATAACTGACCAAACCCCAATGAATCTCAAAACGCCAACATTTGAGACCTTAAACTTTGATCATGATTGCTTTACCATAGTGAAACATTGGGTGTTACTTCTAGCCAGGAGGAATTTTCATAATGAACTTTGCATGGTAATGACAAAGATGAAAATCATGGAACAAGCGCTGCAATGTCAAAATGATGTTCAGATTAGAAGGCAAGTTCACCAACATGAGCAAAACAAATGTTGTGCATGTTGGTATTCCTTTTGCTAAGAGTGGGTTTGTAGACTTTACTTGTCCTTTTTGTGAATCTGTCCGCCAGTGTAGCTTCATGTTGTTGCCTCTCCTCAATTTCCTTAATGGATATGTGTCTTTGTCACAAGTATTGTCACAAAGAGTCCATGTATGATTGCATACTGCATGCAAAGTCAAGTTTCTTGTTTTGGAGGCATTTACTGCATTTTGTGCACAATTATCTTGAAATGTACAATGCACACTTGCAACTTGTTGGGCATGCAATGAACCTAGGATTAAGATTCTCAATCGAATTATGGTCTTTTATTTATGCCCTTGTAATATAGTTTTGGCTCCAATTTTTGTCTCTTAGATAAGGCTTCACTCACCTCTCTCCCTGCTCACTGTGGATCCAAATTCCTTAAATGATGCAGCAGAAGCAGCGACCAAAAAAAGCAACACAAGTCAATCATATGAAGCTTGAAGAGTAACTTAGAAAGAAAGCTTGATCAAGGGGCTGAATAGTTGACCTTGCTGAGCCAACAAGCTAGTAGAATTCAGACAATCTGATGCACTTCTGAGGTGAAAGTGCCATCATGCATACAATGCTTAGATGTGATCACTCCACTTGCTCAATGTGTAAAAGATGAAATGACTGGAGCAAGCTCTGCTTATTGTAAGTGCAGTTTGACATGAAGGAGAAGAAGTGTGAGAAGAGCTCAAGCTCAAGCTCAGGTGACCTTATGACCTGACTGAGTTGTGTGTAAACCATCTATGAAAAGTCTGTAGTTTGAAGTTTTGGTGAAATAGGATAATTGATGTTGGGGCTCAATATGTTCAACCAGTACTCCAATTGATGACATTTTGCTGGAGCACCTTTGAATGAAAATGGTTTGCAGAGTGGACCTCTTTGAAATGGAAGCCCATTCTGTATCAGGAGGCCTGGCAAGTAACAAAAGGCAAAAACTGAAAAGTACCTTTCATTTCCTTGAACATCCTTCCCCCTCCAGAACTCATCATTGTGAATGAGAGCAGCAGATACAGACTGATCATTGAGATCATACCTTCAGAATCTCATCACAAGGGCATGGGGTTTTCCACAACAACCAAGGTCGGTAGATAGGCCAAAACTCAGAGTCTGAAGTTAAACACCTCTTAGCAGGAAAAGTTATACTAGCATCAGATCTGATGGTTTTTATTTCTCAGACATGGGGTAACAAAAATAAATAAGGCCCAACCATTGACTGGGCCTTGAACATTTGTTTGAAGCAATTCATGTTTTATGAATAACCAATATATTGACAATATGTTCTATGCATAAAAACATTGAGTCTGCTGCCAAGGATGCCTCCTAGGGGGTTATGAGTTAGATACAAATGGCTCCAAGTAAGCAAATGCATGGAGCATACTGGGGCTCCTTTTCTGTCATAAGAAGGCCAGCAACTGGACAAGGGGCTGTGTGCCCAGTAAGTCATCATGCAAGGATATTCACCCATCCAAGCAATGTGATCGCAGAACACATCCAACACATTGTGAAGTAGATGAGATTGCCCAACATTTGCCATCTTTTCAATGGGGTTCTTCATAAGGTCAATGGAGGATTTCTTGGCCTCCAAGGTCTGGAGTGGGGGTCTCTATTGCATGAGTAAAGAAATAATAGTATAAATTTGTTTGCTTGTATATCACAGATGTTGTGTTTAGGTCAGTCACAGACAAACACTATCCAACATATGCAGACACGGGCATATCACAGATCCAATCTTACTCAATTTATTGATGAAAGAATTTCTGGTATCATCTCCCATTAAGTTACATGGCTTTCATGTAGATATGAAGCAATCTGTTCCATTAAGGGCAACATCTTAAACAATTTTCAATATTGGAGTTTGGTATCCAGGAGATTGCAATTTTTTCATTCTCACAACTATTTAGATGGAGCAATGTATTCAGACTTGGTATGATCCCATGCTCCACCCCAAGAGGTATTGCATATAACAATGTCCTCTAATGAGCTCGCTACAAACTGGTTTCCATCTAGATCCTTTCTAGAGCTTGAAAAGAGTGTATAATGGAAGTTGAGTTCACTAGAAACTTCCACATGGGATGTTCACCTTCAAAACTACAATTTAAGGAAATTAGTCCATCTGCACACCATTCTTCAAGAGATTATGTTGTTTGCTGACATGATTGAGAGAAAGGAGAAAGAGAATGTAACAATAAATCTATGAGATTAGTCCACAGTAACACTTTATACGACAATAAAGAATGCAGAAATTGGAAAGATTTAAGATAGAAAACAAGAGCAGTACCAATAGCACACCAGTTTACAGACCCACGACACAAACTGCAGTAATAGGCCAGATTACCTTCCCACAGAAGCAAGGACTCCCTGTGAATCGTAAAGTTTATACAATAAACCTTACAGTTTCAACAGGACTGAGGCTTGACAATAAACAGGTGTACAGAGAACAATTGACATGACTCTGAATCACCACACGCCAACAGTAGAGAGTTGCAGCACACAATGGATAACAGACTAAATTGCAAAAGGG
>Ga0209611_10000623_pt1 | contig 54896 bp, 40 predicted proteins | sample S1TSphgellanicum_3_FD_187693 | JGI IMG/M metagenome (GOLD analysis project Ga0209611, IMG submission 187693) | Host-associated microbial communities from peat moss isolated from Minnesota, USA - S1T2_Fc - Sphagnum magellanicum MG (SPAdes) (version 2) | ecosystem: Host-associated > Plants > Peat... | reverse complement strand
GAGGGCGGGAGGGAGGAGGGGGGGGGCGGTTGTCAAGGTTCTTTTTCTTTTGATTTATTGAAGGGGAAGGGGGTTGATTGTTTTTTAAAAATTCATTATTGGGGTGAGGGTCGGTTTAACTAATTTAATCTTAGCTAAAATAAACTAAACTTAGTTAAACTAACCTAAACTTGGCTAAACTGAATTCAACTTGGCTAAAATAATCTAAAATAAACTAAATTTCACAAAATTAACATAATCTTGGTTTAAATTAATTAAATAAATCTTGATTAAATTAACTTAAACTTGGATACATCATTTTGTTTTAGATATAATAGGTTAGTTAAACTAATCTAAACTTGGGCAAATTAAATTCAACTTAGCTAAACTAACTTAAAATAAACTAAATTTGACAAAATTAAATAAATCTTGGCTAAACTAACATAAGTTTGGTTAAACTTGATTGAACTAACATAATCTTGACTAAATTAACTTAAATTTGGATATGTCATTTTGTTTTAGATATAAATTCAGGATGGTTATTTTAAAAATAAAATCAAGGAACTTTGAAGGTTTTTAAGATCTCAATATTATTATACCACCATAGTAAAAGAAAAATGGGTTTTTTCAACTTGTCCAATGTGACTATTTTTGTCTAAGGTGACTAATTTTTGTCGCATGCAACTAAAACATTAATTGCCTTGGACAAAAATAGTCATAGAAGTTGATTACAAAACCCCATTTTTTTTCCTAATTAGTTATTGAAATAAATATATTTAGAAATTCAAAAATTACAAAATAACACATGAGTGAAATTATTAAAACAACAAAATTAGGTCAAAAATAGGTGCTAGCAATTTCCTAGAGGGGATCAAGGTCCAAATTGCCACATTACACAAATTTTTTATCATAAAGTTGCCTTATTTAGATAATAGGTGCCAACAAGTCATCAAATTATAAGATGATTCTTAAATATTTCTACTTTCCCCTTTCATTTTTAGCCATTTCTAAATCCTAAACCTTAAGCCTCTTATGCATGATTGTAACCCACCTACTCCACAAATTTTGCAGGTGGGGTCGGGGGAAGGGAAGCTTTGTTTGTATCTGTACGAATATCTCCCATTTATCAAATTTTAAATATTAATTGTTGGAGGGAAAAAAAACACAAATTGGTACATAATTTAGTTGATTGCAATATGAGTTGTGGACCTAGCCATAGTTGCCTTTTATAAAATTTTCATTCAAAAATTGAAACTACCATTTATGTTCAAAGACAAATTTCATTTCATATTTAATTTCAATAACTTTTCAATACCCCTAATCAACATTTTAACCTTTTGCATAAGATAACATTATAAATTCAGCTATGAAGTTTGTTTAACAATCATGAATTGAAAGGTCCATAAAATATAACATGAACTTTTGTTGTTCTTTGCGAAATATGTATTTATTTTTATTTGAAAAGTATTCAAAATTCAAAATTTTCAAATTGACTCCATCATTTCAACTTCAAGGGGAAAAACATGAATTGAAATTTTCAACCCTTGACTTGAATATGTGACCATGGTTTTGTTTTTCAATTTTGTGATATCAAATTTTGGAATTTTTTTGAGAAAAGTTTCCAAAAATTAGTCAAATTTATTCTAAAAGCACAAAATTTTTCAAATTTTTCTCAATTTTTAAATTAATGTGATGATGTGTTAACCATAATGGATATTTGGAAAAGGGATTCAGTGAGAGAAATAATGATGAAACAAAAAGGATTGAATCAAATGAAAAGGCTATCATATGATGCATAATACCAAAATGGCCATGCCATGTCCTGTCCTTTATATCTTTAAATAAAATACCTAGGTAACTTAGAATCTTGGGATAAAAAGTTTAAATAACCTAGGGTTAAAAGTTTAGATAATCTATAGTAAAAAAATAAGGTAACCTAAGGTAAAAGATTTAAGTAATCAAAAAGCTCACGTAGCCTAAGGCAAAAAACCTAGGTAATTTTGTGCAAAAAAAAAAGTAATTTATAGTAAAAAGCCCAGGTAACGTAAAGTAAAATGCTTCTGTAAATAAAAAAGCTTAGGTAGCTTAAGTTAAAAAGCTTAATAACCTATGCATCTTAAAATAAAAAAGTCTAAGTAGCCTTTAGGGTTTGTGTGTTCATGGTTATTTGGTGAAGGATCTAGAGGCTATTTAGACTACTCAAATATTTTCAAATTATTTTGCTGTTTTTATTTTAAGATGCATAGGTTACCTTAGCTTTTTACCCTAGGCTACCTAAGCTTTTTTATTTACTTAAGCCTTTTACCTTAGGCTACCTACATTTTTTAATGTAAATTACTTCAATTTTTTACACTAGATGACCTAGGATTTTTATTATAAATTACATAAACTTTTTACCCTAGGTTACCTAAGCTTTTTATCCCAAGATTCCTAGTTTACTTAAACTTTTTATTTTAGGACCCTGGGCTACTTAGGCATCTTATTTAAAGATTCTGAAAACAAGGCATGGCCATTTTGGTGGGTCTTGGTGAGCCTTAGAACAATCTACAATGCTTACTGCAAGTAGTTTGATCTTAAATAACATTAAAAGTACGAAGAAGTTCCATAAGTTTGTTTCACTCACAAAACCTTATCCTTTTTTGTGAGCTACTAAGAAAGCATGAATTGAAATATATTTCAATTGTGGCATACCTAGTGACCATAAAAATATCGAATGTCAACCTTTAGGTTGCAATACATCTGCACTACCATCCAAAACTAAAGTATGAATACTCATGACCTTGTCAATTCTTTCATACATGTACAACCAACTTATAGCCATTTTGTAGAAAATCACAAAGTTACTTAAACATAAATAAAATCCAATTCAAAATGATGGACAACTCTAAAGGACTTTTTGGAAGTATTCATCAACCTATGAAACATAGTTATATCTTTTTAGAATTCTGAAGCCATGAGAACATTTATAATGTGTGGTTTTTTTGAACCCAAACATCAAGCACATGGGGCAACAAGATTAGTTCAATCAAAATGCATGAATGAATTCAATTAGGGCCTCTTTTTAAATTAGTAAAAACTTGACACTCACTTGGTAATACTCATACGTATATTGGTGTTGGTTCACTCATGATTTTGGTGGCTAGCAAGGTGGTTGAAAGATACAAAGCTATTACATTGTTGCCATCTTGCCTTCCACAAGTGCTTCCAAGTGAAAGATTTATGGATATATCATGATTCTCCATTCCAAGATATGCATTTCGGGTACTGAACATCATCTTCAAATTGTTCTTGTAAACCTTAGTAATCCAATGTCCTTCAATGTTCAACCCTACACTCCAAAAAACCTAATGTTGTTACAACCACACCTAACTTACACCTTTCAAGTTCCAAAACTCGGACACTTGTTGATTGCATGCTAATGCACACAAAGATGTCAACCACAACTAAAGGAGGCATAAATAATATACCATAGTTAACAATCATTGGACATATGTTTTCAATCCTAAAATTGTATTTTTTTGTGACTGTTCTGCTTTAGCATTCGAATGCATGCATCTACCAATTGTGTGAAGTTGGTAATAGATTGACTTAAGGCCTTCAATCCCATCCATTGAGCCAACTCTTCATCACCAATGATGTTTTTCAATTTTTCATGGCCTTGTGCATGTTTGATGGATTGTGACGCCAAATGGCCCAAAGAAGAATTTGATATTGTTCACCCCGTATTTGACCCAAGCAATCAACACCATACCTTCCTTCATGTAATGGGACATTGCCCAATGCTTACCTGTTGTGCAAAAGGTGGCACTTGGGACAATTGTTAAGTGAGTGGGGAATGGAATTATGGTAACCCACCCTAAGATGCGATCCAAGACATTTGAAGCATTGATAACCATCTAGCAATAATGGACAATTTTGATTAGGGTGACACATGTCTAAATCATTGCCATAAACACAACATAGGAGACAATTGGGTTCATCAAGAGCAACAAATCAACGAAAATTCATCAAGGATGTAAGATCCTCATTCATGAAAGAGGTGAGCATCATTGCCCGCACCCTAAGCATCAATAATGGTAAGGGTGGTTGCAATGACACCACTTATGATTGTCGTAGACAGTTGTTGACGGTTGTGTGGTTGGAATTAGGTTTCACCGTTGGGATTGACCATTAACAATTAAATGAAAATTGTGCTATTGACAATTTTTTGTGTCCATGATCCAAGCCTTGGGTTCAACAAAGGATGAATCGATGTGCATAGTTTCAATTCTTGATTTTGTACTAAAAATCATTTGGCTAATACTAGGTTGACCATCACAAGCAAGTCGGCTTGACTCTTGGTGTGGAGTAACAAAAGATCTAAAATATCCATGATGAATGATAAGCTTGACAAATGGATAGTTGTACCCACACCCAATGACCCCAATGGCCACCATAACACGCGCTTCGCCTAAAAGCCATGACTGTAACTACATCTTCTTAGTGTCTTCATTAAGATGGGCATGAAAATGAATAGACCTGGTGTAAGCCACATTTTTGGCACTTGATGCCATTCACTCAATAGACTATCATGTTAAACAATATACAATTGCCCTATTAGTTCCAGAAGATACATTGTAATCCCATTCGATGAGTTGTTGAATGATTTGATCATCCACATCAACCATTTCATCGATAACATACCCAATCAATGGGCACACCATAAATATCTGAATGATAATGAATGTTGTGGACATCACAATCTTAAGGTTAGTCTCTTGATATGGGGACAAAGAGGTTGTCACTGTGACAAGTTGGCATCCCATAACCCATAATGGCAATAGGCACTTCATGACTAGTTTGAAATTTAATAAAAGCAAATGCGCTTCATGTATAACAACACAATGAAGCTTTTGTAATGATTCAATGTATGTGCTAGTTCCACAAACCTTAGAATTGCTAGTTCCATTGATATGAACAAGATGGATGGAAAATCATCAAATGTAATTGTATCCATGCCATAGGTTACATATCGCAAGCCAACTTGACTCACATTAGCTTCATGTCCCTTGACAAGGATAATGAGAGGTACCACCACAATGATGGTTTAATTAGTGACCATTAATAGGATCATGAACATAACTGATTTGCCATGTTTAGTGGGCATGACCACCAATAAATCAAGTCTATTTTCCAAGATTAATGTCATAACTAAACTTTATACCTTACATGTCCACTACTCATGGCCTAATTGATGAAGAACTCATAGAGAACACACTTCATGTGTTTAATCTTGAAGTGGCGGTGGGATATGTAGTTGAATGGTAGTTTGTGTGATTGAATACATGAGCAATGCAAGGAGAGACGCACATTTAGATTACAATGGACAATGGTTGTTGGGTTGATCAATAATTGTTGGAATTTGAATGGTTGAAGTATTTAATGGAGGTTGATTGATAGAGCTCCCATCGAGTTGTAATAAACGATGCCATGTTTCAACTGTTAATTTATATGTGTACATTTGTTGAATGTCCATGAATCTATGATCATTTGAACAATTGGCATAATGTTGTGTAACTGTGGCTAAAAAGTGTCCTTATGTTTCATCAATGGAAAATTACGTGCAATAACTTTGTTTTTCATGGCGTCGCCAAAGTAAATAGCAAGATGATGATAATTTATAATCCCTAAATTAATATTTGCATACTCAAGGAATGCAGTGGCCACCAAATAGAAAACATCTTGGCAATCCATGGTTACATCTCGTTCAATGGCCCAAATGTTCATGTATTGTTGAGCAACATTGATATTTCCATGCAAACCAACAATGAATGATGGCATTGGCCACATAAGCAACATGACGCGCTCCCAAGTTCCTAGTTAGACCCAAGATGGGTCTAGGTTACTCAAACAACGGAATTGTGAGGAACTTGGGGCACGCTCCCAGCTCTTAGCACTAGAAGGGGTAAAGAGGCGTGCTGAAGCTCTGGGATGGGACTAGGAAGAATGACAAGCTTTAGTTACTTGCTTGAACCTACATCAAACCAACCAACAAGTTGGTTAGTTCAATTTTTGGAGCACCTTTAGTGCTAGGACAAGCCACGGGCAACCCTGGATTCACAAGACTCACCACGGCCCGAACTCGGGGGAAGCCACCACCTTCCCCCATATAGTATTTTCTACGTTTCTCCAGGACACCTACATCCGAATGGCTTTTTGTCCCGAGACTCCCAAGGAGGAGTCCTGAAACTATTTGGGTTTAAACTTTCGGAATTTTGTGAGGTCATAACTTTTTGCTCAAACCTCCAATTGGGATGAAGTCTAAAGCAAACTTGTATCTCTCCTCGAGAGTTTTCCAACGGTGTATTGAACTCTACCTGTACGCAACTGGGTCAGGTTGATTCCCGACTTTTAATGGTCGGGAGTTAAATTGTCAGTTTGACTCTCGGCCCTTCTTTTTGCCATAACGTGTACTGCAGATGTCCAAATGGCCCATGCAAGCCCATTTTTGACATTTACACTTTGATAGCTTTCCAATGATATAAAGAAAGCTCCAATGCAAGGTGTTTTGGCCCTTGTAATTGAACTTTGAAGTTTTGGGAGTCCCGGAGGACTCCCGAGTCCCAATTTTGGGAGTGTGAATTTCATCTTCACACTCTTTCAAAATAGGGTTGTGACACAACATATATTCAACGAATAGCAAATTTAATGAACTAAGAATTAATTAATAATGAATTGAAAGTTAACTAAGAGTTAATTAATAATGAATTAGGACTGGATTACGAGTTAACTACGAATGAATTTAGAGTTAACTACAACTGAATTAAGAATTAACTAGATGTGCACCACTAGTGAACTCTAATGATGATGCTAGTGATGATGCTAGATAAGATGCTCGACATTTGGTGTTTGACAAGATGTTCAACAAAATGTTTGACAAGGTGTTGGAAATGTCTTCATGACATTACCTCCCTTTCTAGAGACGAGTTTCATGAGGAGCGGCCTTTGATTTGTTTGGATATCTATTATGAAATTCTTACACCTTTTCCATGGCATTTGATAGGTATTTAACCAGTTCCCAAGTTCATTTGTTGACATCATATCCTCATTAATGGACTAGGTATTGCACTTATCGATTTGATATTCTTGAGTTGAGAATTTTGTACATTTCGTATTTTTGATCGCCATGAACTTGAATAAGCGGAGGCGTCTCATGGACTTTCCTTGAAATGTTTGATGCATGGTAGGGCTTTAATAAGGAAATATGAAACACATGATGAATCTTCATGGAATAAGGAAATTTGAACTGGGAAGCCATCACATTGATTTTTTTACAATTGTGAATGGACCAAGCCTCTCATAGTCTAGATTCTTCGATGGTTTCATTATCTTAATGTTTTGTTGTCAAAGCCAAACTTGGTCAAAATTTGGGTGTAAACCATGATTTGGAAATAACGATGTTTATTGTGTTGATGGGTGTACTATATTGTTGTACAAAAACTCTACCAATGGCAAGAGTTTCAACCAATTATTTTGATGGTAATTGGTTATACATTGTAGATATTGTTCCAAGATTTGATTAACCCATTCTATTTGTCCATTTGTTTGGGGATGGAAAGGGTTGACGACAACTTCACCTTCATGCCTAAAAGTTCAAAAAACCTTTTCCAGAACTTGGACACAAACTGGGGTTCATAATAAAAATGATATTTTTAGGAAAACCATGATACCGAAAAATATGGTCAAGGAATAACTTGGTTGTTCTTTTGTCGGTTATTATTTTGGTGCAAGGAATGAAATGAACCATCTTTGTTAATCAATCCACCACCACCTAGATTGAATCATAAGAACTAGAAGGTGGGAGGTCCATGATGAAGTCCATGGATATTGAAGACCATGAAAATGTTGGAATTGGCAATGGTTGGAAAAGTCCATGAAGTTGATGATGAAGATTTTTTGTCCTAACACATATGTCACAAGATCTGACAAACTTTTTCACATATTTCCAAAGTTGTGGCCACTCATATTTACAAGACATTACTTCCATGGTCTTGTTGAATCCAAAGTGGCTTGCAACTAATGCATTATGTTTATCTTGGAAAACTTGAAATCAAATAGGGCCATCAAAGACATATAATAGCCCATCATGTATAATGACTCATTTCAAAACTCAAACTTGTCAAAATCTCTAGAAGCTTTTTTAAAATGATTTAAAAAGATAGTGGTAAATGAATCATTGATTAGATTTTCATGAATGCATTTGATAGGGGTTTGGTTTTTTGGAGTTATTGATAATGCTTGGAATCAAAGGTGTTCAAGCTTTAGGATGACATCACATTATTGTTCGTAGGTCACATCCCCCTCCTTAGGCATGAGGTACGAGCAATGAAATAATGTGTCAAGTTACCCTTGTTGGCGCCTAGGATGGTACATGATGACAAACTAGAATTGAGACAATGACAATGCCCATCAAGCTTGGCATCAATTCAAAACACAAGCTATCATAACATACTACAAATTTTATGGTCCAAATACACAGTGATTTCATGTTGAACTCCTTCAAACAAATGACACCACTCTTTCGAAAGCATCCACGATGGCAAGAAGTTCCTTATCATGAATCTTGTAGTTAATCTCGACAAGAAAAACTTAAAAGAACAGAAGTCAATAGGATGAAGAAGATTGTCTTCTCCATGTTGTGAGTGTATGGCACCAAGTGCAAAGTTAGAAATGTTTGTCTCTAAGACAAAAAGGTTTGGAAGGGTGCACATGAATAAAAATGGGGTTGTTGTGAATGAAGTTTTCAAGGATTGGAAAATGTTTTCAACTTCAATTCCCTAGGAAAAAGGTTGATCCTTTCGAGTCAAACAAATAAGAGTGGCCACTATTGTAGAATAGTGGGCAATGAAACATCAATAGAAGTTCGTGAATCCAAAAAAACATTAAACATCATGAACCAAAGTTGGGGTAGCCCAATCAATAATGGTTTGAAGCTTACAAGAATCCATGCAAACTTTGTCTCCAAAGATGATATACCCAAGGAAGTCCATTTTAGTTTGATGAAATTCACATTTCTCTAATTTGGTATAAAGTCCAATTTCCATGAGAATTTCCAAAATGAATCATTAATGTTGTTCATGTTCTTTCAAAATCCTTGGAAAAAATGAAGATGTCATCAATGTAACAAACCACAAAATCATCCAAAAATTCATGGAAACATCATCCATCAGGTGTTGGAATATTGTAGGTGCATTGGTAAGGCCAAAGGGCATCACCACATACTCAAAATGGCCATATAGTGTTTGGAACACCATCTTCCATTCATCACCTTCTCAAATACATAAAATTATATTCACCCCACAAATCAATCTTGGTAAACACCTTGGCATGACGTAATTGGTCCAACAATCCCAAGATTAAAGGTAATGGATATTGGTTTTTGATTGTGAACCGATTCAACCTTTGATAGTTGACACAAATTCCAAAAGAACTATCCTTCTTCTTGGTGAACAAGATGGGGGCTCCTATTGGGGACTTGGAATGCTAAATGAAACCCTTTTCAAGGTTTTCATCAATGTACTCACAGAGTGCTGCAATTTCATTTTGCGCCACGAGTTATAAATGGGCCCAAACAGAGGCTATGCACCTTTTTTTAGGTCAATCACATAGTCATATGGCCAATGTTTCGATAAGGTGTTGACATTTTTCTTTTCGAACATGTCCTTGAATTCTTGGTATTGAGAAGGGATTTTATGTTGACATGGTCAAACATCCAACATGGGAAGAGAGTAGATAAAAAATGCATGTCCTTTCTTGGCAACTTGCATGAAAGCTTTGGCTCCAACAACTAAAGGCTTGGAATATTTAGGTTTTTTTACATCATTGAAGTTTTTTTTTGGCCTCAATTTATGCTTGCAATCATTTTCATGTTCAATTTCGGTTCCATGACATATGCCATCATGATTGTTGTTATGCATGTTTGAGAAACCTCCACACTTTTAAGGCCTCGTGCTTTGGCATTTTAAAGTGGAGGCTCCTCATAATCCAATCCAATTGTGGATTATGGAAAACAAGCCAAGACAACCCAATAATGACTAGGTTTCTTGGAGATGAAATGGCATTTAAAACGACCTTGTTAGTGTGGGAATTAATGGTGACCTCCAAGGTTTCATGTGTGATAAGCCTTGATGAAAACCCTCGACCATCAATGACCTCCATTGGCATTAGTGTGTTCTTCTTTACCAGGGCCAACTTGTATTATTGCACCAATTTTTTGTCAATGAAACATGTTGACACACCAAAATCAAGAAGTGCTTGGGCCTCCATTGTCATGTGCTTACCACATTTGATAGTGATTGGTATTAAAAAAACATGGTGTTGGAGTTGAAGATAGTCGGGGACCATTTTCATCACAAGGTGCATGAACATCTAGCTTCATGGTCCTTATTGAAATTAGACATGTTTGTTTTTCAACTCTTTTGGTTGTGGGTTGGTAGTAAAAATGGCACATCTTGCATGTTAACCATGTTTCTTTGGACAATTTCAAGCCACATGGCTTGGATCTTTGCAATACAAACAAAGATTATTAGTGCATTGATGTTGTTTTTCCTATTTTGTGAAGGGGATAAATTGAGTCTTATTGATTTGCATGGGATCGTTTTTTGGTGTAGATGACATTGGCTAAAAAGGCATGGGTGGTGCAACTTAACGTTGTGTTAGTGGTGGTTCCCAACATTTTTTTTGTCGATGTTCGAAAAGTCAATTATCACATCGAATAGCTTGAGTAATGGCTTGACTCAATGTTGTAGGGTTTAGCATTGTGAGAAGCAAGTCCTTCACATCACTATGTAGTCCAAATTGGAGTTGGCTTATCAATGTCGTTTCATCCCATGAGATGTCACAAGCCAATTGCTTGAATTTCGATGCATACATTGAAGTCACCTGAGATCATTAACAAAAGGATTATAACTTATTTGTTGAAATGCATCCTTTGTCTAAGTTTTTGAAAATGGCATTGAACTCCTCAAGGATTGCATCAAAATCATTGAGTAAGGGTGATTGGTGCTCCAACAAATGTGTTAACCAAACAAGGGCCATGTTTGACAATAAGGTGCGAACCAAACAAAGGTCATGCATGACAACAAGGTGTCGATGAGTCCAACTTGGGTTGGGCCAATTGGATATTTATGTGGATGAAGTTAGATGATTAAGCATACTTGATTGACAAAGCCTCGAAACTCTAATCACGTACCATCAAATTTATCTAGTAAATTGATTTGTGGTTCTTTTGGTTGCGATTGGCTTGTGCACATGCATCCCAAAGAAGTCAAATTTTGATTGGTTTGCAGGTGAAAAATGAATTCATGGAGCATTTTATTTTCCTATTCTAAATTCTTAAGGACAACAAGAATTTCTTCCATGGACATAGAAACTTCCTCCCTCGATGAAAACATGATTTCCAAACAAAAAGACCTTGAAAACAAAAACAATGAAAATAGGCCTAATGGGGAATCTATTCAAATTGTCATGGGCATGAAAACAAACTTGACACAAGATCTTCCCAAGGATAGAACAAAAGCTTGCCTATTTTTAAATCCAGATTATGAAACAAACAAGACAAAAAACAAGAACAACACATGTGCAAGAAAAGAATTTAACAAAATTTTACTGAAAAAAAACATGAAGAGAACAAAATGAATTTGTGGCTAGAAGATGTGTTCAAAATTGGTGTTGAACAAATTAAAGGATATGAAAGTCCTATGTCCTATTTATATTTCTTGGGGGAGCTAGCTCAATCAACCTTTGACCTAGTTCAACTCCTAGTGGATTGAAAGTGAATTAATAATGAACTAGGAGTTAATTAATATTAAATTAGAAGTTAACTAAAAATTAATTAGTACTAAACTAAAAATTAACTAAGAATTGATTGGGGTTAATTGATATTGAAAGAATTAACTGCTAGTGAATTGAAAGTTAACCAAAAGTTAATTGATAATGAATTAGGATCAGACTACAAGTTAACTATGAGTGAATTTAGAATTAACTACAAGTGAACTAAGACTTAACTAAATGTGCACCACTAGTGAACTAGATGATGGTGCTAGTGATGATGCTAAATAACATGCTAGATGAGATGCTTGACATTTGATGCTTGGCAAGGTGTTGGACAAGGTGTTGGAAATGTAGTTTGACAAATTTCCACTTACAAAATTCTAACAACCCCATCCCAAAATCTTCCCAAATTGATGCTTTGACCCCTAAACACTAGAACTTTGATAGGAAGATAGTTCACAGCCCATAGATTTCCAGTCCAATAATATCTGTTTAGAAAAATCCCAAAAAATCCCTCAACGTGAAATCATCACTCCAGTAGCAATGCCATGGTTCTTTGATTTCTTGTGCTCCTAAAGTTGTCATCATCTTCATCTTATATTTCCCTCAATAAATTTATATACCTAGCTCCCATTCCCTCTTATTCATCAAACCAATGGAAGTTCATAAGGTGAAATCATCAGGAACTAGAAGGCTAGATGAGTTCAGCAAGCACAATGCTTATGCTGCTGTAGTTACTTACACACGAAAATCCAAAAAAACTCATACTCTAACCCCCTTCCACACTCCACCACAAAGCAAACTAATCTCTTTATGACGCAATGTCCTTATTTATACAGCACTAACCAGCAACCCAACAGCACTCCCATTTACTGTCTCCACCAAAAACTTTATAACCTACAAAACAACAAAGACAACCAAAAACAACTACAAATCCACTCGTCTTAACCATCACTGGCCCATCTATCGCAAAGGACCAGTTAAACCACAAGATTCCACTAAATCCTAATCCTAAAATAGCCTCCATAACTATCATCAGCAAGGGTTTAGTGTCACCTTTCTTTAGCCAAAAGTTTATCTCTTTTGCTTTTTGCTTTTTGTCTTTGTCCTGAAACCATGTTCACACGTACACCAACCTCATTGCTCCATTTCCACATCATAGAGGTGTGTCAGAAAGAAAGAAAAGAAGGGGGTAGGGGGTTCGCCCTACTATTAGCACCTTGATAGAACGTTTGTGAGAGGAAAAAAATTAGGCTTCAATCTAATTTTTAGGGGTAGATATTTTAGCCTACTTTAAAAATCAGTCACTGGACAACCCAAAATATTAAAATTTTGTGGGCAGCTTTTGAAGCTCATTTGGGCAATCCATAGAGCAAATTTGGACTTGGCAATTTGGCAATGTTTCCTTGGTGATGTGGAGTTGACAGCTTGATAATGTTGACTTAGCAATGTGGACTAGACAATGGGCATTGTTGATTTTGCAATTTGGCAAAGTGGACTTGGTAACATATATGATGCATTACACATGCTTTTCCAAAACCAATGGTGAAGACCAAAAACCTAAAACAATGAACCCTGAACCGTTGAAGTTAACATGGTGCTTACCAAGATATTACTATCACCCTTGGCCATGCCCTCAAATCCACGAAGATTTTGATGGGGTGTGTTACCCTTTACATAATGCCTAGAGCCATTACAATGTATGTGATGAGTAGTAGTCATTTTATTTCTCACTAAATTTCATTAGATTGTTAATTTTTTTCTCTCTAAAATGGTTAAGAAATTGTGTTTTTTGGGGCAAGCACTAAACATGTGCAAGAGTTAAATGTGACATCGGGTTCAGTGCAATCACAAGACAATGCCCAATAGGAAAAAAAATTTGAAATTTTTTGGACTTTACTTGAACTACTATCAATGCATTAAGTATCTTTCTTAAATCCTCTTTTCAAGTAAAAATATTGTGGTGCAGTGGTCAGGAATTCCCTTTTTCACCCAAGAGATCTAGAGAGTTCGATTCTTTTCTCATTTTCTTCCATGGATGGATGAAAAAGAATCTAACTCCCACAGCAACTTCATAACTTATCTCATTTTCTCAAGTTAATTCTTTTTCCCCCTTTCTAACTACTACAAGGGCAAGGGTTGTCACAATCTGTGTTTTGCTCTTGTAAGTATTTTAAGAAAATTGGTTTTTTTGTTTTTAATTTTATTTATTTATAGATATAATTATAAAACACACATGCATGTTTTCTGGGAAACTAATTGTTCCTCAAGGAAATGCATGTGTTCATTGGGGAAATGACCATTTGCCCCAAGAAACAACCAATTTCTTAGGGAAATAATACCATTCCTCAAAGAAAATGTCCATTTCCCTTGAGGAGCAACAAGTTCCCCAGGGGAAATGCACATGTTTCCAGAGGAGCAACAAGTTCCCCCAGGAAGATGAATGCGTTCCTTGGGAAACACTTGCAATTCCCCTGGGAACTTGTCATTCCATGGGAAACAAGTGCAATTCCCTTGGGAACTTGTTATTCCATGGGAAACAAGTGCAATTCCCTTAGGAACTTATTATTTCCCTAAGAAACAAGTGCATTTTCCTCAGGGAACTTTTTTCCCTTAGGAAACATGTGCAATCCCCTGTGAACTTGTTGTTCCCTGTGAAAAACGTGCATTTTCTTTAGGGAACTTGTTTCTTGGCAATAAAAAAAGGGAAAAACAAGAGAAAAAGAATTTTTTTTTCCATAAAATACTTACAAGAGCAAAACATGGATTGTGAGAACCCTCATAGTAGTTAGAAAGGGGAAAAAAAATGTAAGAATGATACTTAATGCATTGATAATAATTCAAGCATAATCCAAAAAAAATTGGTTTTTTTTTTCATGCTGGGCATTGTCATGTGATTGCATTGAACTCGATGCTGCATTTAATTCATTGCACCTGTTTAGTGCTTGTCTTTTTTTGGTTTTGCAGTAGTCAGACTTTCAATAAAAATTTCAAAAAATTCCTGAATAATAGCCATATTTCTGTATTGGGTTCTAGCATGTAGCTAAAAATGTGAGAAATGCTTGAACAATTTTATTTTCATGCGAATTGTCTTATGGATGATTGCCTAACTACATAACAAAAATGAAAAAATAATGGCTGATAAGGAGGGATGTTACACTTTCAAGCAAGCCTTCTCATTTCTTGATAGCGCTATGTTCAACATCCCTCCTCATGAAAAAATTAATAATCCCACTACATTTTTCAGTTCATGGACTCTACTAACTGAGAAATTCATGTGGAGGTTTTTTTCCTAGCATGCAACTTGCATGCCTAAACCATCCATGTATATCCTTTGATTGTTTGAGCTGAAGCGCTATCAAGAAATGAGAGGGCTTGCTTGAAAAGTTTAGTCAAATACTTTTAATGGTTAATTTCAATGCTTAAAATGAAATTCCTATAATTTTAAAATTTAAACTTCCAAGGAAAATCTAACCTATAGTCAAGCTTTTTCTTCCTATTCCCCAAAGTATACCACTGGAAAGCATTTACAATAACAAATTGATGGTGGAGATAGATAGTCTACATTGCCCATTACCATATACAACATTGTAGTGGGAAATATTATTGTTATCAATCATTCTTTTTGTTGGGGGTTGTCTCATATATATATATAGAAATTTATGGCACATGCAAAGAAATTTTTATTGCATCATGGCATCCCAATTTGATGTGGACCAAGGCCACACATTGAAAACTTCATGCTTTCACATGAATTTTTGTGACCAATCACCATCCATAGGGCGATCTAATAGTATTTTAGATTAAAAATGTAGAGGAATATCAAGTCTCTTTTTTTAGTGAGGCCTCTAAGTGGCCATATTAAAGCCCAAAAATGTAGGATTTGGACTCAGAGGCCCTGCTTTAGTCTGGGCATGGGATATATGTAAATCACTAATTAAAAAAAAATCCCCCTCCAAATGTTTTGGCCTCCAAATGCATTGTGAATGGGAATCGATCCGCTCAACAGTAGAGCTAGCATTGATCACACGTATGGTATGGTATATTAAGCTTTAATTGGCCCTCATAGCTCTAGTAAAAAAAAAGACTCTCTAGAGTCTAGAGAGGTTTTGAAGCATGTGCCATTGGTCCATGAGCCACTAATTAAAAAGGAAACCAAATAAAAACACTTTTGTCTCCAAATATATTGTGGATGGGAATTTATCTCCTCAACATTAGATCTAGCATTAATTGCACGTATGGTACAATAAAGGAATCTAGCATTAAATACATGTATGGTACAATTAAGGAAACATTCTTATTGCCACTCCATGGCAAGAAAAAAATTGCCCCCTCTAAGCTCTGCGGGTGTTTTGTGGATGTGGCATTGCTCCATCAGTGGCCGGTTATTAATTTTAAAATAACCATCCCCCAAACACACTTCATTCCAAATATTGCGGGTAAGTATCCATCCTCTAGACAATAAATCAAGCATTAATTATATGCATGGTACAGGAAAACCATAGTTCTAATTGCCCTTCAATCATGAAAAAGAAATTACCCCTCCAGTTTGGTTTTGCTTTGTAGTCTTTCCAGTTCTACATGAATTTCTGATCATCTGAGAATGGTCTTGATTTTATACTGTAAATGTAGGCACTTCATTCTTCAACTCAATCCCTGTGCAATCCCACTATATCTTCACACCCCTTTCCTTGCCCTGCTGTTCAACATTCTTGCAGACACGTCAATTGCCAGTTGCAGCATTGCCATAGATGCTTGATAGCAGCAGCACATAACCTGCAGCATTTTCAGGCTCCAATTCAAGTTATTCATTTAGCAACTCGTTTTCCCATCTCCACATTACCATGGGTTCTGCTAGCACCAAGCAAGGCTGTCCATACAACAATATATGGTTTACAGGCATTGCGTTGATCATATTCTCTGCTTCCTCTAGATGGCCAGCACAGCCAACACACAGGTGTAATGTTCCAATTTTGCTGAAATCATATAGTCTGTGACCATTGAAGCATAACAGTGCATGCCTTCATCCACCAAACTTGCATGGCTATAAGCTCACAGAAGACAAACAAGAGTGACATTATCTGGTTGTACACCCTCTTGACAGATTTGGTCAAAATGTTCAAGAGCTTCCTTACCCTGCCCATGCATGGCACATCCTCCAAGTATGGCATTCTAAGAAACCACATCTCAAGATGGCATCTTGTGAACACATTCCAAGCATCTTAATGCTCCCACATTTTGCATACATGTCAACCAAGCTAATCCCCACAAAAATATCTGACTCCAAACCATGTTGAATGATCTGGTGATGAACACACCTGCTGTCTTCAAGCACAATCACGCTGGCACATCATGCATTCAGCACACCCACAAAATTAAAGGGTTTGGCTCCACAGTTTCCTGTTGCATTTGTCGAAATAGTTCCAGCACCTTTTGCCCTTTCCTGCATTTCACATGTCCCAATACCATGACCACATCTCGAAATGGCATCTTATTGAACACTCTCCAAGCATCCTCAATGTTCCCACATTTTGCATACATATCAACCAAGCCAGTCCCCACAAATATATCTGATGCTAAACTGCTTTGAAACATCTGGTGATGCACACCTGCTTCCTTCAAGCACTACCATACTGGCACATGCATTCAGCACCACCACAAAAGTAACAGAGTTTGGCCGTACACATTCCTGTTGCGTTTGTTGAAATAGTTCCAACGCCTTCTGCTGTTGCCCACTTCACATGTCCCAATACCATGACATTCCAAGTGGCCACGTCTGAAGATGGCATCTTATTGAACATTCTCCGAGTATCCTCAATGCTCCCACATTTTGCATACATGTGAAGGTCAAACCAATCCTTACAAATACATCTGAATCCAGTCAACTTTCATTTATCTGTTCATAAACACACCTGACCTCTTCAGGGGTAACCATGCCTGACACATGCATTCAGCACCCCCACAAAATGAGCAGAGTCTGGTTGCACACCCTCCTGCTGCATTTATAGAAATAGTTCCAGTGCCTTCTGCCCCTACCCGCAGTTTCACATGTCCTAATATGATGGCATTCCAAGTGACCACATGTTGAGATGGCATCTTGTTGAACACTCTCCATGCATCATCAATGCTCCCACATTTTGCATACGTGTGCAGCGACATCAGACTTGCAACCACTTTGAATGAGCTGTTCATGAACAAGTCTGCCATCTTCAAGTGTTCATAAACCAGCACATGCCTTAACCCCTAACTGTCAGGGCAGACCATTTTGGTCTGCTTTTCAGTGTTAAAATGGACTGTAGTGACATTTGGGGGTTAGTCACCTTCACAAACTGAATGTGTTATGAATCCCGCCTTGTAGTAGCATATGTTGGAAAAGCTGCATTGCCTTCTCAGGTTCCCCATCCTCCACATATATTGTAAGCTTCTGATTCTATGCGAAAATGTTCCAGTGCAATGTGCTTGCTGCCATTGCAGCCATCTTTGCTGCTACACATAGTGGGTTTCATTGGTCCTCAACCCATAGTGCTCCCGTGCCTTCTTATGTTTGAAATCTGGGGTAAACTGACAATCTGAACCTATTCTCTTCATGTGCAATATAACAAGAATACAACAAGATTGAGCTTCTGAAAGACCAACACACAAATGTGCTTTGGCTGTAGATAAATACCGAAAGGCAGAGAACAACCTGCCTTAAAGAAATACCTAATTCACATCCGAGTTCACAAAATTTCAGGTTACAATTCTAAATATCACCATTTCGTGGACACAAGGGGCATGCTAAATTTTTAGCGGATTAAGGTAGCTGAATAGCAGGGTCGTGCATCTCAAAATGAATAATTAATTAATTAAATTTGGGAATATTCCATTTTGATTTTAGGATATTCCCAAAGATTCTTCATTTTCCTTCTCAAATTTCATTTTTAAAGCCTCATATTTTTCTAATTTTTTCTTTTTGATTTCTACAATTAATTTTGGGCAAACCTGCTATGAAACTACAGTATAGACCCAAGTGAACGTGTATTCCTTGCCTGAATGCATGGCCCAATAAAAGCCCTTGCACACTTGGAATGTGTAAGTGCCATCATAACAACAACGTATAGCACAAATCAACAGCATTCACACCTCATATGTTATCTAACAACATCCTATATGGATCCTACGCATGATCGACGGAATTATGGTGGTAAGTAGTTAGTGTTGATCAGTTTAGGTATCGGTTCTCAGTTAATTTGATCTTCAATTACCCTGACTGGAGATGTAGAAAATTACTAGATCTAAAAACTGACCCCCGGTTCTTGGTTCGATCTTCAAGTACCCTGACTGGAGATGCAGAAAATTACAAGACCTAGAACCTAACCCGAATAATGCAATAGGCTCTAATTGGAAATGAAATGGCGCCTTGAACCAAGCTATGGTACCTTTTCTAATAAGTCCACTTTATCTAGGCAGCCACGTAGAGTTTTCTCAAAAAGTAAAGGAAAATGGATTGTCACACTTACTGCACCTAACAACTTTTGATTTGTAAACTTGTGATACCGAATATAGTAGGTATTTGGTATTGTGTGTAATCTAGGTTGAATCAGACTGGTTTTGCAAATGAGTAGTGTCAAATTTTCTTGGAGAACACCCGAGCTGAAGGTTCATAAATTTGAAGAACAGGTTGTAGGAACTACACTCAAGGTTTCTATCAAAAAAGAAATTTTATTTTTAAAAATGAAAGGTTGAAACCAAAGCACAAGGTCTTTTCATAGTCAAGAATCAGACACCAGTGGTACACAGAGGTAGGTTTAGTTATCTTTTGAATACATTTATTCTAGAGTAAACACAAAGGTCATCAAAATGAGGGGATAAGTTAACACCCTGTGGCCCTTCCACTCATATGGTGCTTTGGCTTGTAGATGAAAACAGATGATAAAAGTTGGATCGGAGATAATTAATACCACTCATGTGACGAGGATAAACGACACTTTGGATCTTGCGAGAAGTTTCCAATGTTGAGAAAGCACTTTGAAAAAAAATTCATTTGGGTTTCAATTGTGCTTCCTCTGATAAACCTACCTAGGCGTAGCGCAATCATCTAAGTTGGCAGAGTGGGATATATTCCCAAAATGCTTTATGCAGGTTAAGAACCCTTTGGGCATCACAGGTTCTCACCGTTCTGCACTTGGGCTCTGCCCTCATTCAGGCCAGTGCCTTACCCTAGACATTAATACTATCTCCCATATCTCAATTAGTATGAATGGGTGTTGTAGTGTAACTAACATTATTTCTTGTTAGCTAACATGTTACCACTGAACCCTCATACCGGTTGGCGTTAGCAATGATGGGTAACACATCCTGACGATCAGATGTGCAAGGACCCCTATGTGTTCAAAATGAAGCCATTTGGTGAAGAGACTTTCATTTTGGATCATCATTGCAAAGGCACATCTTAATATGTTCATCATGAAGCCATTGTGTAAAGATGGTTTAATTTTCTACCCTTGCAAAGGGAACACACTTGAATCCAGGCTATCCAAGCATGGCAGCCCAAAATGACAATCCTTGTATTGTCACGCTGTCACAGATACGCTGTGAACTGACTGCACAGAATCTTAGTGCAGTGGCCTTTTGTTCACTTCCCCAAGTATGCCTACAGTCTGACAGTAGCCCCCACAAAAAGATATGTTCCAACTCTATACCACTTCAAAGATCTGTTGGCCGGGTTCAAGAGCTTTGCTACCAGCCCCATGCCCAGCATACACAAAATCAAGTCCAAGAGATAATGTTGTTGGAGGCGATCTAGCTGCACACTCCCTCAATAGGTACTCCAATCTTTGGAATTCAGCATACATGTTAGCATGTGTTTACTGGCCATGCAGGTGGCGGACTTGCAGTTACTTTCCTAAATCTATGAGTACTCTGGTCTGGTCTAAACACCATTAAGGTCTGATGATGTCCACTTGGTCTTGCAACTGCTTTGTATGATCTGTTCACTGGCATGCCTGCTCCTCTCTTCAAGTTGCTCTATTTCGGGCAAGTGCTTTCAAGAGACTGCACATTATGCAACCGTATTTTCTTCAACACTCTGCAAGTGTCCTCTCCGCAACAAGAGTTTGCATTCATATCAATGAGCTGGCTAACTGCACCTGGGTACAACAGATTTGCAACTCTGTTCAGGAACATATCAGGCCCTTTTCAAGTGCTTATAAAATAGCGAGCGACTGAGCACCAGTGAATGATGCCTGGATCCATGCCTTATATTTGGTGTTTATGGGAAAATAACCATTGTTTAGCTATTGTGCCCAACCTTGACATTTTCCAAAGGCCTGCTCCTGTTCCATGAAGGACTGTGAGATTCCCTGGTTTTGTAAGAGCCAGTGCTCCTCATACCTATGTTTGGAGTTTCCATGCGTTGCCATGGCCACAGGGCAGGCCGAGTTGCATAAAATCCAGTGTTTTTTTGTGGCAAATTTCCACAATTAGGTGAGCGAAGAAAGGAGGGTGCAAAAGGTACAAAAGGGCTTTTTTGGAAAAAATGGGCCCAAGTTGCCACATCATGAAGAACAAAAAGTCTGAAATCAACATGTTTAGACCCATTGGCTCCAATAAGTCACCAGTTTATAGGGGGAATCCCAACTTTTTATACTTCCCTCTATCTGCTTGCCAAATTTGGCGACATCCTCTTGTGGAAGATCACCAACCAACCTACTTCACAAATTTGAAAAAACAAAAAAAAACCCTGTTCTAGACTCTAGTATTAACCAGTGGGGGAGGGGGCAAGCCATGGTAAGACTAACAGCAACTTAATCACCATGGCTAACTAGGAACGGTGGCATGTCTTGCTATAAACACTCCAATACAGTCCAAGCATGCACCTGTTCTTCCAAAAAAGCCAAGGATCTTCCCCACATCAGTCTTGAATGTTGTATCTCCTGTAGCACCAAAGGGGCCATAGGTTCTGATATTGGTTTTGAATGTGAGGGAAGCAATAACAGTGAAATGGTTTTTTGGTCCTACAGCCATGGCAGCTCGTCACTGCTATTCATGGTGAAGGTGATAGTCTTATGGCTTGTCAGCAACTCTCATGAGGTTCTGACTGCATTCGTTGTTGTGGAGATTTCTCTGCAAGTTTCTGGATATATATTCTTTGCAATGTCTGCCTTTCTTTTCTTCTGAGATTGCATTGCTTCCTGTTCAGATGACTTTCTTTGAATGGCTTGCAATGGTATTTTTGTTTGTACAGGGTTAAGGGGCAATGCATAAGAGTTGACGGTGATATGCAAGAGAGTGTGATGGAATGAGCAACAGTTTCACAAGTTGTTTCATTCTGACAAGTCAAGATAGTCTCTGAGAACATTGTTGAGCATTCAATTGTTAGACAACTGCTATTGCCTTTTTTTGTTGAGCTGAAGATTTGTTCATAGAGATTGCAACCCTAGTTTACAGCTGACTGTTTTGGCCAACCTTGTCAATAAATGATCCCTCTCATTCTACATTCTTAGCCATGTCTCTTGAACACTGACCAACATCATGACTGCATCTTGCTGTTGCCTTCCAAAATTACTAAGGATGCAGATATTTTCACAATTGCTTGTCCAAAGATTTTAAGCAGATTATTAGATACTTCTTGATGGTTTTGTTCAGGAGGCTGATGAAGGAAGGAGTAGTAGCAACCAGTCAACTGTGACTCATGATCAAGGCAAATGGTCTCATACTTTCTGAGTGATGTTCCTAAGGTTATGATATCTCTAATCATGTCATGCTTTTTTTGGTCTTGCTGGAACTGACACAATGATTACCTTCAAGATGTACTTGTGGAGTTTCCTCTGCAGTCTCAAAGGCACGTACAGTCTAGAAACTAATTTGCAAGGATTTATATTGTTGGGAGCATTTGTGAAGTGGTGATAGCCTCTGTCTCATTGTAACATTATTGCACCTGATAGAAGCAACAAATGAGACCAATGGAAAGCAAAAAGGATTATATTCAACTGAAATGCAAAACACTGTAATTCAAAGGAGAAAAGAACAAAGCAACATCAGACACAAGATATGTTATCTGCACACAGGCCATGCACCTGAGATCCTTCTCACCATTGTGTCTAAACCCTAAGCCCTAAACTTGACGAGACTGACAGTGAATAGTAGTACACTCTGCTACATAAGCTACAACACATACCAAGGATGGGAAATAGGCACTCTGCTGCCTCATATGTCAGCCTTATTTCTGGCGTTTACTGGAAGTATCATGTAAAATACTTGACTAAAGCATTCACATAGCCAGCTAGTAGTTGACACCTAGTCTGCCGTTCAAGAAAATCCCCATTTCCTGAAATTCCAGACTCAGATGTGCAGAAAATTTGACCAAATACTGTGCAGGAAATGGAGGGAGACCAAATCCTGTTACATGAATTTTGAATCAACTACACTACCAACCCATTCGACTTTGCAAATATTGCACCAACTGTGTAGTACATAATGCACAACCTTAGCTAACTATAGTATGAGGTGACATGAAAGAAATAAACTATCGACTTGGTTCAGACAGCATGACAAATAGTTCGTCATCTGTGATGGCCCCTTGCTCCATTGCACTTTCCAAAGGAGTTTTCCCCAAACTGTCTGTTGCTGCTGGATTAGACCCTCTGCAAAAGCCAAAAATTGGAATGTGAGACATGGATATGATTTGAATAAGATTTTTATTGGGCATACTTTCGAAGTAACAGCTTTGGACTATCAAAGCAAGGACGTTTTCCTTGACAACTTGCATCGAAAGGAGGCCAATGGCTTAGGGTGACTGAAACTACAACCGTTTTGAGGTACTAACAATATCAGATGCCAAAGTTGAATGTCTTTCCACAAAGTACCTTGTCAAGAGTAGTTTTGCACACAAGTTTCTGTTGCTCAAAATGCAGTAATGAAGTGGTGTTCGACCCTGAGCATCAGTAATGTTCACTCGTGCCCCATGCTGGAGTAGAAGTTCAATCAGGCTAAGATCCCCAATCTGACAAGAAAGATGCAAGAGTGTGCATCCACGTGTATCTTTCAGGTTGGTCCCTGATTGTTCATTAGCTGCTAGGTTGCCTGTAGGTGCCCTATATACTGGGCTCAAAGGTGCTGTTTGTAACTCTGTTGCACTTTCTGCAGAGTGATTCCCAACTAGAGATCCACCCCAGTTGCTTCGACTATTTTGAGAGCTGTTATTTCTTCTTGAGAGTGCTGTTGCAATAGTTGCCACCAATGGTGATCGAGAGGGTTCACCAGTTCCCATTGCTTGTTCCAAGGTTGTGTTAGGGTTGGCATCAGCAGTTATGAGCAAGCGGAGTGCTAGTTGCTGCTTGTTCATCTGGACAGCATCCCACATCTGCCTGGCAACAGTTGGACCCCGTAGATCCACCTTCAGCTTCTTCACAAATCTCTTTTCAACATACTGCAGAGAAGAAAACAAGGGTGAGACTTTCATGATTTGTACAAGACCTCAAACAACAGCATGTGTACTTCATGCTAATTTTCCCACATCAATTTCCTCCCACTTAGAACTAACAATGACACATCTGATAGTGGCTTTGAGACTTCTTAAAGAGCCCAAGATTCATAGCAACATCACCTACCTTGATACCTTCCACACATGGGACTGCACACAATAAACAAAAGCCAGCTTCACTGGGTTGGCCTAGTGAATACCATAACCTGGTTTTCAAACAATACAAGCCCACTGAACTTCAAGGAACTTCCCATGGATATGATGAGCTCTCCTCTCGTTCTCTATTTCCCTCTTTTTCAATGTTTTCTATTGAAGTCCAAGCTGCTAGTAAAGAGATACAGGAAACACATATTGGGGCCCACCTTTGCCTGAATGAACTTCTCCTTCACAGGTAGTGGATCCCTGGCATCTGGTTTCAGAATTGGGACATCTGCAGCAGCAGGCTCACTGTCATGGATGGCACTTCTGCAACCAAATCAGCATACACAAAATATTATGACACAATTATAGGCATACTTTAAATAAGAGGCAACATTCATAAAGAAATACATTACATTTTGCAAATACCTCTCAGCTGATTGCCCCAAAGATAAATTTTGTGTACTGCCCTCTATGGTCAGCCCCTCCTCCCAAATTGAGTTGGCACATGCATTTCCAATGGATTGGAAATAGCCGATCACAGATGGCTCCCACACCTTTACATCCAGTGTCAATGATCGCACCTGCACACAAAGTCATGTCATCATCAAGAGAGCAACCATGATTCCAACCTACTGTAGAATGGGGCCCTAATGGTAAGGTACACTCATTTTAAACAAGCTACAGAGAACATAACTATTGGTTGCTCCAGAAATCGAGAGCACCAGTACAATTGAAGAATCTGCTACTTTGAGATCAATCTGACTACACGTATAATAAGCAAGGTGCTGGGAAAAACAACTCAAACTAGGTTGAAGTTTGGACATGTCATTGTCATGCTAACCTGGGAGAGCACACTCTGCCCATGCATAACTCCTGACTTACAAACTATGAAGGGCTGTTAGGCAAAACAAAAGCCCAATGTGACATGGAACCACATACAGATTCCTTCATTACCTTACCTTGGAAATTTGAACACCAAGATTTCTGTGCACCCCTGAGCACTCAATGCAGAGCAAGATACCCAAATTCAAGGATGCCCAATCCGGTTCCACAGCACCACAATCAGCACAGACATCATTGCCAGGCACACAGCGCAGAATATCCAATGGCTTTTCTTGTGGTTCATGAGCAAGTTGAGCCTCTGATGCTTGGTCTCTGTAGGAGCTGCTAGAGTGAACCCTTGAAATTATTGTATCTTCTGTACCATCAATGTCCAAAGAAGTTCCTGTGCTGCTCTCACTGGCTGTTCCCTGTTGGCTCCCACTCATTGAACTTGTATATGGTCGCTGCCAGCCAATTGAGGTGACAATGATGAAGCTCAGTGTAAATCACAGGATCAGTCTGTTCCAAGTGAGAAATGACATTGGAGAGAGCTCCTCTACAACTGCCACATCATAGTCAGAACTGACCATAATTTGAGCAGACTTTGGAAGCTACCTTGTGCTAAACAGAGATGCAGTCAACACAGAAAAAAATCCTTTCACCATGCTGCAATCTAGTCACAGCTCACTCATTCAACTCCTATACACCTCCAAAGAACATGACAGGTAGAAAAGCAGGGGATACTTGTTCAAGTCCATCCAATATGAAAAATGAAAAACCTGTTCATGAACTTGGTTGTTCAGCAGGGAAGCAATAACACCAGTAATTTTGTCCACCCAGTCCATTCTGTCCACTGCATTCTCCGCCTACCCACATTTTGGCATATTGATTAGAGTTGCAACAGCATACATTAATACCTAAAGGTCCAATCAACCTAATTTGGGTTGACGGATGATTTCACACAGGCCCTACACACAACTACAGAGTCCAGTTACATCATCCACCTCATGATAGGCTGCCCAGAGAGCTCTCTTCATGATGGTTAATGTGGCCAGAGGATTGAGGCCTCCTACATTTTCTTACAAATTTGAAAGTGACATGTGAAGATTGTAGCTTGTTTTGGACTTGCCCAGCTGTCCGAGGGGCCCAGAGGCACATATTTGGGAGGGACTGGGAAATCTAGCTACAGGTTGGTATTCCTTCTGTCCATACAATGGTATCTCTATGTACACTTGCTCTCACACTTTTTTTATACACAATGTATTTCTAGCTCATCTCTGGCTGTGTGGCAATGCTTGCATTGGATCTAGCAGGTTCTATCACCATCTGAAATTCTTCTCACTGCATGAAATTGGTGAATTTGGGGTCTTCTAAAGTAGTCAGTCCCTCAAATTATCTATTGCTAGTACCAAATGGAAATTTCAGTCAAAAGTGAATTTTTTTACCCTGCCCATGTGAGTCCATCATGGGTGTACCTTGGTCAACACACAATCCCTTCCAATTGAACCACCTGATTGCATTCAATCTTTGTGTGAGATTTGCACACATTGTGCATTACAATAGCTTACAGTTGGGTCCCCAAGATGATGCATCAGGAGGACCTGCGAGGCTTGAAGTGAATTCTGCCATTTGAGCCTGTTTTTCAACTCTTGGGGTAGGCTGGACCTTCAGGGGGTTACCTCATATTGAAATACGAAGCTCAATGGGGAGTCTGTAGAGGTTGTGGTAAATAAAACATGTTAAGTAGACATCCATATGGAAGACCAAAGAAGTACCTGAAGAGTGTAATTTTTGGAAGGAGATACTATGCGAAAGCAGAACCGAAGATCTGACTGCTCTGCATCAATCTTGATGGTGGATGTGAGCAAATTAACAGTATGATGAGCAATAGTTTTGTCATCCTGCAACCAATCCAACCAAACCACCCAAGCTAGAGATGGATTAAGGACTGCAAACAGTTCTGTTTCATGCAAAAATAAGCAACAGCTGAAGCTCATTCTCCTTTCAGATTCCTAGCATCTAAACCGGACAATACGTGCCAAAAAGAAAACTTTAGCACAAAAATATTACCAAAAGCAGCTCTCTCAAAGAAAACAGATTGAAGCTTCAACTTGCAGTAAAAACAAATGCTTGGAGTTCTTTTTGAGCAGGTAAGCTTCAACCGGATTGAAGACTACTTCAAGTAACATGGAGAAAGGTCACCCACTAGACATGACAATACATACTATTTACATCCTCATCAACTTAGGAGACTGGAAAACTGGACAAAGATTTCCCTAAGCAACTAGACTTACCGTGGGTTTGCCCCACTGTTTCCGGTAATAGTACAACATTCCTCGGCTATCCAGCACAAAAAACCTACGTTTCCAATCAGCTCGCAAATTTGATGAGCGTTTCAGTAAGTACCCCTGCTTTATTGTTTGTATCTGCATAGAACAAATTATGAGAGGAGTGATAACATGAGAGGATCATTGGGAAAAAAGCATACAAAATGTTTACTTAGAGCTGGGTCTCCAATGACAACCAGAAAAATGTTGAAATTGCTGAGAACCAACCTGTCCTCTTGGTGTGGATTGCATGACAGCCTCTATTAATTTGTGGGAACTGCGGCCAACAGCCTGGATTCCATCCCCAGCTGCCAAGCTGTCAACATGACTGAATGAACGTTGATTTTCCTGGTCCATCTGTTGGCGGTATTCCTGCATCCGATCTGCAAGTGCTGCTTGCTCATAGTTGGCTCTCTCCCTTGATTGTTGTGCATAGGTTAGCACCTGTCTCAACCCATCAACCATGGCATTTGCAAACTTCACACAATAAGCAATAATCTTAGCATTCCACAGCATAAATCAACATCAGTTGTACTAGTCTATAAAACTTTAGCTATTCCTGAAGATGTGAATTGGGTTAAAGTATCTTCCACCACATGGTTCATGAGACATTACTTGCCTACTGGACTACTCTGCAAAGTCAAGAACATTAAGCTTCCTAACACATGATTGTGGAGCCAATATTGGAATCTCCAACAAAACATGTTCAATTAATGGTTCAAAAGATGGTATGAATATGGTCCCAGGATTCCATGATTCACCTGGTGTATGTATGGTTCAATCTGATGCAGCAACTCATAGCCCTGAAGCAGCAGCATCCTGTTAGCTGGGCATTAAAGAACATATCAACATCAGCAAAATCAAGTCAAGCAACCACAAATATCTTTAAGAAAACTCACCTGTTTAAAGTACCGGAGGTGAGCATCCATTGATCCACTGACAGCTTCTAGGAATTCAAACTTTTTCTTTGCCTCTATGTTGGAAAGAGCTGTTATCTGCAATAATTCATCAACCAAAAACTTCCCTTTTAGGTCAAAAGGTGTGCTTCATATATACTAACTATTAACCACATGACAGGTGCACAAAATCACCACAAAAAATTCAAATACAAATAAAACTACTGCATTGAGTGTGTTTAGGCATCTATCATCTGCCTTCCTGCTCAGCTCCAGTTGCATCTGAATGTCTGAAAACAAATTATGTCTTTTGGTGGAATAACAGCTGTTGCAAAGGGAAACCTACCAGGTTGAACCGAGCTTGCTCAAATTGGGACTTTGCATTCCACAAATCCTGTGTTGTAAAGCAGACAAACAGAACCACAGGGGAAATAAGAGCAGGTCAAACTCATAGTGGCAAACATAAATACAACTAAACCTGCATTTTACAATTCTCCATTTATGATTTTGACCAAAACTTCTAGATTCATCAAAACTTACATAGACACACTTTCATGCTCATGATCTCATGGGGAAAATTCAAGAAATGCAATACCCACAGATAAATAGAGGCTCTAGCTAGCTACTGCCTCTGAAAATATGAAAGTGACCTTCCATCCTAACCCTCACCAGAAAGGCAAAAGGAATCAAACAAATACCTCCTGAGCCTCAGAAACCACCTCTACCTTTGCATCCTTCCTCAGTGACAAAAATTTCTCACGCACCTGCACCACAGAAGACAATTTGGGTTGTTTGTTCCTGTGTTAGTTCCATAATTACTTCCTTTCCTGCTCCAGCCATTCTGCAGTGAAGCTTAGAAGGCCTAAGAGATCTGGACAGCAGATGCCAGAAATTGAAGACTCAGACAGAAAGTGAACAATAAGTATCAAAATCCTATTCTCTGGAGGTGGTGGGAGGGTAGCTGCACACAGAGCTTGGATCGAACGAGTCATAAGTACTTTGAAGTCACAATAAGGACAACACAGCTACATCCAAATTTAACAATACATGAGAACATAATCATAGATACACCATTATCTACAGGTACACTCCTCTCAGCTCACCTGGTCATAATGCAAGCTGGCCTTATCAAACCGCTTTCGAACTTCCTGCACAAACATACAACACTTATAATGAGGACAAAACATTCAAACTGCTGAAGGAAGTCCTACACTTGAAAGTTTCAGTTCAATAGAAAAGAATGGACAGGCAAACCATGTAAAGTGACAAAATGCATCCAAATAGCCCCTAAGTAAGTGAATCTCCTTACGTCAAACCAAGTTAGCAACTTGAATTATTTACTTGGTCACATATAAAAGGTGTGCTTGGTAAAAAAATGACCATATCAGAACATATATAGCTTTACAAGTACTGAAAATTACACTGAAAAGAATTTTTAGATGACCCATTAAGGTTATGGATATTTCAGATCTGACAACATAACAGCAACCAATCAGCAAGCAAGAAAAAGAGGAAAACCAACATCAAAGTAAAAACAAAACAAGACCGAAAATATAACTCAGTAGTTTGAACAACAGTCATACTCATGTTCAGGGACATTCAAAATCAGCATGTATGGCATTGACCACCTACCATAACATCCCCAGTGACTTCATCAGCTCCTAGAAATGGGCAGTGAAGAGGTTAATGTCAAACATTAACCACCGTACTGAGTTTCTGTCACAAGACCAGCAGCAACTGGATAACTCAGCCATGATGCCAGCTAGCTCAATAAGACCTATAAGAGGGCAAGATCACCAAAAACCCACAAAGGAGGAACAAAAAACTGAAGAGAAACAGAAACAGAAACAGAAGGCAAGAAAATGAAAAACCCAAATGAGGAAGAAAAGAAAGAAACAGCATCGAGAACTTTGAGAGCAAGAGCTTTAGAGGACAAAAGGGGTTTAGAAAAGCTCTTCAGTTATGAAGAAGCCTTTGAAGTTATCGTTCTGGTGAAACTGTAGAGAGAAATCTTTCTTTGTGAAGAAAACCTCTGGTCCAACCAAATTGGAACATGGATCTATCTGCGGCCAGTAAACTACTACAAGACTCTCCTCCAATGATATCAGTTGGGTCATTCTCAAAAGTGACAGCAAGACCAAGCCAAGGGAACCCAATCGACAGGTAGCTGTGAGGAGTGGATCATATCCTTCTTCACAGTAACAGGTAATTTGACCCCAATTGGAACCATGACCACAGCCTCATATGAGAACCACCGGCCCACCATAAACTCAGTGAGAAGCTCCTCACTAACCTTCCAATTTCGCCATTAGTCACCCCCAACTAGAGAAATTGTGTGATTACACGTAAACTCTGTTCTACAATCTACTGAAGGTCAAATTAAGTACCAAACTCATCTAAGGTGTAGTAATGTCTCACTAACCTATGTCAGTGGCACTTAGGGGAAAAGGAGGGAGTAACATAGTTCTTCCTGGAAAGGAGAGGCAAACCTTGACATCTTGAAGATCAATGCTCACAAATTGGGTCAGACGGTCATTTAGCATATGCTCAACCTGCATAAATGCCCATCTGAAATGTCAATCAAAAAAGACTATCAGCATCTTGAGAATCAAAGACCCCCTACTTCCATCGCATACTCAGTAAACAATTGCAGGAGTGAATCAGCAGTGACTGACTAGGTACCTGTGAACGTAGAACCTCTTTATAAGTTCCAATCTCCCTTAATGCAATGGTGAACTTTGTCATCACAGGCCCTGCATAGTAGTCATAAGTGGTGTTCAGAAGAGATCTACAGGGATCAGCATTTGCACATGCCAGCATGTAAGATAAGGAGAAATGGGCAGAAAAGGAAAAACCTCCAACTGCAACACTGATAGGATCATCATGGCCTCCTCCAAAGGTCTCCAAACCACTTGCAAAGGCAATATCTCCATCATATGCCTCTCCAAGCCCATCACTGCAGCTCCATCAGCACAATGTTATTCAAGTCCAAGAACGTGTCAAGAGCTCATTTATAAGCTAAGAATTGCAAAGCATGGCTAGGAGCTCATGTTCTTCCCATAGACAGGTCAATGCTAGGAACAAGAGCCTAACCAGGAAGCAATCAGAGCTTGAGATTCAACAACTTTCACTACCAGATAATAATGCTGCAATGGTACCTGTATTTGCGACATCCTTTATAAAGTCGTTGACATCGCTCCCGCAATGCTTCTGCACTCTCCTCAAGAGCTTGAAGCTGTGAATTAATGTGTAAACATTAGAACAATTTTACAGGAGCTTCACAATGATGTTGTGCAACTCACAACACTCCTCTCACCTGACAACATGTCTATCATTTATGAATGCATCCGAAGAGCAGATTTACCAATATTTTGTACCAAACTCGAATCCATGAAAATCCTGAATAAACCAGAAAAGAATGGAGGCATTTGTGTCATTCCCTAGCTGATGCCCTAACCTCTTCTGAGTCCAATCAGAGACAAATGAGAGAAAGAACAGTACCTGCTTCCGGAACATTGGGGAATCATCGAGCGTTGTGAAATGCATAGCTGTGGAATTGGTGCTATAGCAGCTTCCTCATAAAAAAGCGCCGATTCCCTGCTCCCTCTTCAACAAAGAATACGATACTTTCGCTTGTTCTTGCTCCAATCTAAGCAACGAGATCCTCCATTTTAGGGTTTGAAGCACCGGGAAAACCATCTGCATATCATATCAGCTCCCCGAGATCTTCATATCCATAATAGGTACTTAGTCCCAGCTCAGATGCAAGCAAAAAAGCGCCAGTACAAGAATATTCCAGCAGATCCACGTCACAAAAGCTGCATCATGATTCGGATCCTTGGAAAGGATCTAGAGACGAGTAGCGACCTGTACCTACGACAGCCACCGTCCTCCATCATTTTTCTTCTGCGACAGATTCAACTCCAATTTCTACTCAAGCCACATGGAGGAAAAAAAATTCGAATATCAAGTTGAAAAACCACGATGGATCACGCTCGCTTCGATTCGGACGAGAGCAGAAAGCATACAAAACTGGACACCGGAAAACACTCGACAGACTTGCTTACTTCGATGCGAGGAGGCGAATCTGTTTGCAGAAGTTGTTACAGCACGCCGCAAATCTACACCAGTTGCACAACTAAGGGGAGGAGGCGGAACAAAGAAACAACCAAGCCCGCTTTCAAATCAAACTTGAGGCAGAAATACTGCACAGAAAAAGAAACGACTTGTTCCAGGACCGAGAAGACGCATCTGCAGAGGAAAACAAGTAGCAAAAAGCTCACGAGAGTGCACAGAAATCAAATATTATCCGACATTTGCTACAAAACAGGCACGCAAAAAACAAGACACACAACGCACTTCATACACTCTCTCTCTTTCTCCCCCCTCTCACCAACACCATTCCTGAATGCAGATCTCTACACTAGTTACTAACAGCTTACTAACAACCACATCTCTGTATACTAGTTACTAACAACTTACTAACCACCCCAGATCTCCACAATAGTTACTAACAACTATACACCTGGTACACTAAGGTTACTGACAAGTTAGTAACAACCACAGATCTCTTAACGCTAGTGTTTTCACTAACAAGTTACTAACACAATCACAGATCTCCACACTAGTTTTACTAACAAGTTACTAACACAATCACAGATCTCTACACTAGTTTTACTAACAAGTTACTAACAATCACAGATCTCTACACTAGTTTCACTAACAAGTCACTAAAGAGTTAAGAGTTAGACAACAAACTCATACACCCTTAAGTATTTTCTCATAACCACTCATAAAAAACATGAAAAAAAGCAGTTAGTCACTTCCCATTATGCAGTGATGTGATGAGACTATCATGTGCATGTGAATAATGGAAAGTGACTAACTGCTCTTCTTTGTTACTAACCATTCAAGATGGAATATGCGAGACACTTGAGTACTATTCCATTCCTTGTTGTTTTCTATGCTCTTTCTTTTCTACTACTTGTGACTAGTAAGTTACTACTAACCTCATGGTATTATTTCTTCCACAATCTACTATGATATTGTCATATGAGTAATGAAATTATTCAAAGTGTAGCCTACGATAATTATGATGATTTTCAACATGGCAACTTCATATATTCACAAAAAATTGGTTCATTATTTTGAGGATTATTTAATGATGAAACTAACCTTTAAGGTAAGGTATTATTATTATTTTTTAAAGCATTTTAGTAAATATATTTCATTTCTTTTCCATTTTGTTTTTTGGGTGTGAAGGAAAAGGGGGCCTTTGATTCATAGATTCAATAGAAAAACCTTCTCATGTTGTTATTACCATGTTTTGTATAGAGATGACGATTATAGTCGAATTGGTAGAACAAGGTGTTGAGTTTGCTTGTGCTAGAAAAAATATGTTATGGCCAACAAAATCGTTAGATTTGGTGATTTAAAATTTTTTTTATTTAACTTATTTTGAGTGAACCAATATTTACATGTGTAATAGGGTTTAATATATTTATGAAAATTGTAGATGATCAATGGAAATGGTAGAAAGGAGTCATTATTTTCAAATTTTGTTGCAAAATAAAGTTAGTGTAAATTTGAAGATTTTTTTTTTAGATGAAGAATACTTTGGTGGGTTTAAAAAAAAATTTAGTTATCTTGTTTGAAATAAGAATTCAATGCATAATAATTATTTACAAACAAGGTTCTAGCACATTATTTGTGCACTTTGTTTGAAGTTTGTGCCACACTAATGTTTGGGCACGTCAATAGCTATTTAATATAGCTTTGTTTAAATGCAAGCCATTTACATGACTAGGCATGGTATTCATTACATTTCCATTTATTTGTGTGTTCCCCTATTACATTTACATGTCATGTATATTTTAAACCATAAACATGCATAACATTGGTTCAAATTAGTGTTGGTTGATTCTTGTTTTTAAAAGAAACCTTTAGTTTTAGGTTACTAGGTCATTTTCATTGGAAAGGAAAACCTTTGGTTGTAAGTTTATTTCATCTTTTCATATAATTACAAAACCTATCAATCATGGTTTTTTCTCAATTTTTTAACTTAACTATTCTTGGTCTTATGTTTTCGATAATTATAAATATTTTCAATTCCAAGTTCATTACAAAGTTTGTTTCGACTAATTCTTGGGGGTTTTAAGGCTGATTTTGAGGCTAGTTCTTTGTCTCAAAGAATTGTTTTTGAGGATTTTTAAAATTAAAACTCCTTTAAGAAATAAAAAATGTGAACAAAAATACATTTATGCAAAAATTAACTTTAACATAATCCAAAGCTTCAATTTTTAAACATATACACATTCATTTAGTATAATCAAACTCATTATTGAACAATTCACACACATAAATTGCAAACTCTTTGACCATGTTTGGGATCTTTCCTATTATCTTAAAAGTATCTATGTATACAATAAGGGTCTAAGTTTAAACCTTTCCAAATTTGAGATTCCATCATGAGGCTAATAAGTTGGTAGGTTAAGGGGAGGGATTAAAAATTTAAAAAGGGTTAAAAAACTTAGACCCTTTAGTTACATAAACAAAATGGTAGACTTTTTTATGTCATTTTTTGACATTGTTTGGTGTTTTTTTTTAGTTTGTTGTAAATTTTGTTATGTTTTGTAATGCTTTATCGTATTCCTTTTTGCTTTTGTGCATTTCGAAACCCATCACATTGGTAGTTATATAATGAGCTAAGAGTTTGTTTCATCTTTGTGATTTTCACGTCAATATGTTTATCACGAATCATTGTTTTGGTTAGATGATAGTCTAAAATTTATGTGAAGTGTGTTGACCTTGAATCATAAAACTATTACATCCTAAATGAGATGTTGATTTATTTGCCCATTTGTTTGACCTTAATATCTCATTAAATATTCAATAATTTGTTCTTATTCGTTAGTTTTTGGTGATTGAACAACTTTAAGAAAAATTTTAAATTTAAATGTGACATTGTGGATGATATTGGTTTTGAATATGGTGTTAACGAGCCATGTGCCAATTTTGCTAATGAGCCAATTCTTTTGGATGATTATGTTAATGAGCTATGCATGTGCTAATTCTAAAAGTGATGATGTTTAGGAGAAATCTAATTGTGAATCTCCTATTAAAGAGCCATGTTTGAAATCTTAGTTCTTGATATAGATGAGATGGAGATCATGGAAAACATGAATAAAGGAGGTCAAAAAGCAATGACACATGTATAACTTTGGGCGAAGAACACATTTGTTGAATGCAGAGTGTTTCATGGTTTAAGCATGGAAACTTTTTATAATTTATCTTTTAAAAATGAAGACAATTTAAAGGATCTTGTGAACATGTTGTCATTTCACAAGTGGCACAAAAAATGGTAGTTTATATCTTCCTACAGGGTACTAATTTAAATGCATTTTGAAATGTTTTTGTTGTTTATATTTTAATCAATGGTTTTTCTCATTGTTAAATTATTTTTTTCTTGAATATCATTTTTTTTTTAAAAATTCATTTGAATGAATATAGTTTTAAAATATTTTTTGCTTAATTTTATGATGCAACATACAGTTGTTGATAAGCCGAATTGAATGAATTATATGATAGAAGCAAAAATAATGTGTTGTTGAAACAAATAAAATACTTATAATTCCAATCAACAACTTCATTCATGCTAGTGTCACAAAGTTGAAGTTGTTGGTGATGAACTAGTTTTGCGATTATTGATAGTTGCTCTAAAGAAATCTATCAAAAAATCTAATGTGTTATTTATTGAATAACAACAAAAAATGTTAGAAAAAACAATTTGTCAATCCACATTTCTGGATGGTTCGAATTTCCAATTTGGATATTTGTGCTTGTGGATTTCTTCATATAAAAATGGTGTTTTAAGTTGAAACAAGTTGATTTTGATGAATAATTGACTATCCTTACTTACCAATTTGGTTTTGAGGTTATGTCAAGGGGTATTAAATAATTGGTAAATAAATATTACCCATTGTTTTGTACATCGGCATTGATTGTCTAGTTGTTAATGTGATTATAATTTACAAAGAACTTGTTTGTTGTCATTGTCCTATTATTTAACTTGTTGACAAAATTAGGCCACATCCATTATTTTTACACATTAACCTCAATGGAGAGCCTTATATTTAAGGTATGATTTGCAACATTTGTAATTGGTTGTAATGAATTATGATTGATTACTAACAAGTTGATAATAGATTTTCCCAATTCGAAAGAAGTCTTATCCAAAAAGATTGCAACGGTGTTGGAATCACCAACATGAAGGAAACATTTGTTCCTTGGGAATATGGGATATTACAACCATTTATATTATTCATTTTCTTATGGGAGTGCAGTCACACTAATAGGAGCTAGAACAAGTGTAATGCATGTTTAGTTTTTTAATGTTTAGAAGTGACAATTTAATTTGGTGTTGAAAATATAAAGTTTTAAAAATATATTAATGTTTATAATATATTTTTGGAACATGTGAATTAATTTGAAAAATATCCAATGAATAAAAAACTTTCAAAAACACTCATTAAGCACTGTAACATGTGCTTTTTAACATTAAAAAGATTTACAAATAAACTTCAAAACTTTTGAAAATTACATATACTTTGAAATCTTTTACATAAACCTTGACATAATAATATAAAAAAAAGTTTTAAAAATTTAGAAATTTTTTTGAAGACTTTTTTAAGAACATTAAAAAAAATACCCTTCCAAAAGCGAGTGGGTGTGGCTCATATTATCTCGTTTGCACCCATGGGGTTATTATGTTTTTAAATTTCTTTTTGTTTTGCTAAAATTATTTTTGCTATGCTTTGGTTTTTTCATTTTTTTTTGATTCATAGTTTTGATTTATTATATATAAATACAATTAAAACAAAATTGACTTGAAAAATAAAACAATGTTTTGTCTTCATTTTCATTTGTGGCATTGTTTTTAGGTTTTTGTTATATGAAGGTATATTTGGATTGACAAACACTTGAAAGACATATTGATGTAATAGATGATAAATGGAGATTGAAAGGTGGTCATTTGTTGGGATATGATGAAGCTTTTAGTGAAGAGAAAACAACTTATGATAAGATTAATGTAACATGTTTTTTATTTTATTTTAAATATTCAATTTTTATTTTTTTGTATTATTTTTGGTTGTTGGTTTGTAACAATTTTTATTTTGTGTAAGAATTCCATTTTGGAAAAGATGGAATATTTGATGCAACTTCTTGTTTTAGTGTTGTTTTGGCTAGTGAAAGAAAAGTTATTGATCTTATTCATGACAATTTTGTGATTGTTGGTGTTCATGCTAGAATTATTAGTGTGTATGGTGTTGATGTTTTTAACAATGTTGTTGATACTAGTGTTCTTATGAGTGTTATTGGTGTGTGTGATGGCCATGCACATGATGTTGGTGTTTTTAATAAGGTTGTTATTTGATTTTACGTATTAAGAAAATTCAATCCATGTACATGTTTCACAAACTAGAAGATTTCTTGTTGATCTTGATGACACTTTTTGGAATGATCTATTGGAGAATGAACTTTCAAAGTATAAAAACATATTATACACAATTCATTCTTATGCACTACTTGAAACAATGAGTGAATATAACTTTTGGTCACATCTTCAACCACTTGTAGAACTATGTCACACCCATCAATTATGTGGTGGATCCAAAATCTCTTATTGTTTTAACACTATTGCATGTAGTTGAGGAGTGAAATTTGTTTTTCATTTTCATACTTCAAGTTACTAGTTATATTACTTTCAATTAATTATTATTTAAAATTAAGTTGAAAAAAGAAAAAAAAAGAAAAGAATTTCTAGGGGTTAGAAGCTCTTTTGCGAGCTAGCGGCTTCCTTCTAGGGTTTGGAAGTGCTTTCTACAAATTAATTAGTGAATTCTAATGATTACAAAAATATGGCTAAAATTGAGACCGGTGAGCTAGAATTAAATTGTTTGTTCTTTACATATGAAAAATACAATCTTCAAAATCCAATTGTTAATAGCATTTCAATTTCAAAGTCCCATTGTTAAAACAACTAAATCAACAAAAACTCAAAACCACCGTTCAACACAAATTACACAGTAAGTAAGAAGTTAAACCTCAAACACAAAAGTGCAGATTCTTTTAAAACAATTAAATCAACAACTTAATCAAATAAAATGGAATGATAGACTATATTTGCCTCAATTGAAGAAATGAAAATTTTCCCTCTTTGAACTACAAAATAAAAAAAGTTCAAATTGCATGTTCAACACAATCAAATGCAAATGGCACGACAATTTGCAAGATTGTAACCTTAGTCCCATGTATAAAATTGTTCAATTACTTTAAAAATTAGGAAATGTTCCATGAACTTGAACCAATAAAATGCAAAACCAGGAACTAAATTTCCATGAAGTTCCCAAAAATATGAACTGAATGTTACAATAACATGACTTGCTCATTGCACAATAATTCTACCCTCTATAGAAAACCCTCCATAGAATTTTCACTAAATTCTAGTTGTAACCTTAATTCACCCCACCCAATTTTAGAAAGGAGAAAACTTACATCTAGACATGTAACCTTATCCATTAAACTTATTTTTGATTCTTTGCTCCTATGCTTGGTGAGAATGAGTTCTTGCAATGCTTTTGGAAGACAATATTACAAGGCAAATGTAAGAACAAAAACCCATTCAAAAAGGAGAAAACAGGTACAAATCAATGTCCTACCAAAAGACAACACTCAAAAACACAAATACACCAATGGGAGCTGCATAAAACAACAATGGGTATTTACAAAAGAAAGTCAAAATAGCAATCTATGAACCAAAACCCTCATGAGATAATCTCATGAAACATATACAAAAAGGAGATGGGTGAAAAACCTGGAAAAACACCTAGCTTGAAAATGGTATCCCCAACAACAACAGCTCATTTCAATATCTTAATAGCTTTAAACTCTACTTATAAAATGAGTAAAAACATCGACCAAAGAAGGCCTTAGAACCAAAAGCCTCTAGAACCATTGGCATTATATGCCACATTAATATATTGATAACAAAATCATCATTTTATTGGTGTAAACATCCAAATACTTTTAATTATTAACTTTTTCTTTTCTTGATCCTCACACAAAACATAAACAATGAACCAACATAAGGTGAGAGACTATTTAAATTATTTTTGTCGTGTCAATTGTCATATACAACCAATCAAAAGTACCTAATCATTTTGGCATTTGGTGTCTTTTACAACCCTTACAAAGGTGTGCATAATTTACCCATGTTTCTCCATCAAATGGTTGTACTTGATGGAAAATATATTATTGTGGAGGTCAGTTTGCCAGTCAATCTGCTCTGACCAATTTTACTGTCTGGAGTCACATACTGAGCACCGGTGGAGATGCTCTTAGTACTTACCCATTTACATAGGTAGTTGCACTTACTTACCTAGATTAGGGAAGGGAAAAGTATGTACACCAAGTAGTCAACCTGGTGTGCATAGGCAAGTGCAAGGGTGTACACAATGAGCCAAAAAAAAAGAAGTGTACATGAGAGCCCAACACTCACATAGGTACTCACATAGTTACCCAGTTGCTTCTACAAAAAGGGAGGGCAACAGCTTCCACATAAGGTTCCTCAAATGAATCCTTAGAACCCTAGAAGCGGTTATGGGGGCAATTGCAGTGTTGTTCATCATCAGCATCATCATCAGCGAGATCCTGGCGGGGTCGAACAACAAGGACGCGCAGAAAAAGGTGGGAGGATGGCACTGCCAAGGAGGCCGCGAGCAAAGGCCGTGAAGGATTCGGTAGGAGAAACTGTCTAGAATACCAGAAATGATGTGCAGCAAACTGCGGAGCAAAGCCGATTAGAGGTACTTACTTTTTACTTGCAAGCCTCATCATTGTTTAGGGTTACAGTTTATAGGAGGCCGTCGAGCACTTGGAGGATCTTCACTTTCAAATCTGTTGTTGTGCAAACTTTTGCTCATGTCCTCATAGATTCAGCTTGTTGCGGTTTAGATCTTGCGTAAGAATTTTTGTTCTGTGGATGCTGCTGCTGCTGCTGCTGCTGCTATGTACAGCTTTGATGAATCGAAGTGAAGAGCTGCTGGCGATATCGCAGATTTCACTTTTGCACAAGCAAGTGATGCATTGGATAATGCTAAGGATGCAGATGGAAATGCTTGGAATTCCTCCAAGGATAACGCTCGAGATTGGAAGGAAGATGCTGAAGAGAAAATTGAACGACTGAAGACTTGTGCAATTGTGAAGGCACAAAGCAGATTCTGCTTAAGGAGTTGCACAAGCTGCGAGTGAGGAGCTGCCAGAAAGAGCTCCAGGAGATACAGTAGCTGCAGATGTGAAGAATTTTTCTGGCTCTGAAATTGACATTACATCTCATGATCAAGATACAGCTAAACACAAAGCTGGGGTGAAGAACTTTTATGCTGGAAAAGATGTCAAGGGAACTGGGAAGGAGGTAAATTTGCAAAATGCTGAGGACAAAGCAGCAAATGCCACAGACACAAGGACTGAGGAAAAAGAAAATCTTGAAGTGACTGATGTCACCAAAGAAAAAGGCGAACACATGAAAGAGAATCTAGGACTGACATGAGATGCTGTGAAGGAAAAAACTGGAGAAGCATTTGGAGCTGCTCAGGAGAAAGCAGGTGAGATTAAGGACAAGACTGGAGATGCGATCAACACAGCAAAGCAGAAAGCAAATGATGGTAGTACATCAGAAGATCATGGGTGTCTGCAAGGAAGGAGAACAAGATGAAACCAAAGACACTAGAGAAAAAACTGCTGCTGCTGCTGCTGCTGCTGCTACAGAGAAGACCTCCCTTGCAGGAACTGGGTTGTTAGTCTTTGTGGGAGAGAGACTTGCAGAAGGTTCCTGGTCTATTCAAGAGGCTGTGAATGCTGCTGCTCCTGGAGACAATTTGTGAAGATACTAGTTTTCTACAATTTTGATGTACAATTTGATGCAGGAAAAAAAGTGCATGACAGAGTGAGTGTTGTTGATCAAGTGATCCTGGTTTTTCTGGTTTTTGTCTTGTGTATTTGGTTGGTTTTAAATCGTGGTGGCCAGCATTTTTAGTTTTGTACTCATTCAGGCTGTGAGAGGCGAGCAGAATTCAGAATATATTGCAGACTGTTGAATTTTGAGTTGAAACTTATTATGTAGTTTACACTGAAAATTTCGCACTAGAAACTCTGAAACACAAACTGATCATTTATCCACAAGATTCTGTAAACTAGAAACTCCTGATGTGTCCAAAGCCATCAGTCTGAACTCAGATGGAATCCCATATGTCATGTTGAAATGGTTGAGACCACAGTGTTTAAACCTAACTTGGGTCATGAGCTAAAGCTTACTGCTGTAGAGAATTCCATATTTTGTTGTAGTGGTTGTTTGTATTCCCAAGTGATTGGTCAGGAGTTGCTGGATTCCTTGAAATGCAACTAATTGTCATTCAGGAGAAAGATTCTGACTACCACCATGCTGTAGAAGCTTCTTAGGGTCAAACTGCTCTTTCAAATGTGTTTGACCAGCACATTCAACATTGTGAGGTCTCGCAAATAGTCTACAAAATTCCTAATGTTGTGGCAGGACCTCTCACGCATGCCAATTGTACTTCAGATAGTGGCCATTTGTCAGACCTGGCTTGCACCAAGCTGGTGCTCAACCCAGTCCTCTCACTGGCCATTATTTAATGCGATCTCCCTATGAAATCTAGGGGCTTCAAGCATAATAAAAGCCAACAAAAACAGATTTCTACATGTCAGGCTGTGAATGGGTTCTTTGGTTTTGGAAGAGACTTAGAAGTTTGCACTGAGATGTGATCAATTATAGATCTGGCCCAATTTCATCAGAAAAGAAAATAGACAGCTATTTAATAAAAGGACCCGAAAGATCTGATGGAACTCCTAATCTGATGATGCAAAAAAGATTCAGATTGCTATGAAAACTCTGGTCATGCAAAAAGCTCGGATAAGTACTGCTGCCAGGAAGAAACTTGAAAACCCACAGGATGCCAGTGAGATGGTGGAATGAAGGGTTTTATTCATGATGAGTAAGTCAACACGGGGCCTTGCAAATTCATGAGCTATGAAACAAATTCTTGGAAATCCAGAAATCAAAAGTCTCTCTTGAGCACATTGTACAACTGAACTGCCACAAAAAAAATTCTGAGAGAAAATTAGTGCACTAAGAAGTTTGGGATCTTAAAGTTTGGGATTTTCTAGAAGACTCTTGAGTGCTTAGAGCTTGTTCCAGGACTCCTGAGCATGGATCCTGGGACGACGATTCTCTCTCACTGGTTCTCTGACAGCTTGCTTGTTGGAAGGTAGATTGACATGATTGAACATGGTGAGCACTAACAATGTGATGATTCTTGACCTTCAGATGCTAAGAGATGGAGCGAAGAAGCTGACCAGAATGAGATTGTTTACAATGGGCTATAGCACCTTGCACTGCATTGTGTTGCTCAGAGATTGTGCTGTGTTTGGTCACTCCAGGTTCTCGCACAGCATCTAGCCTTGTGAAACTGGCCTGATAATTTGTGTTCACAGAAGATTTGGATTTGTTGGGAGTTTTGACACCGCTTGAAGCAGCTATGATTTTTCTTGATATTTTGGAGCTTGGTGCTGCTGTAGCAACTTTTGTAGTACTAGTCCACTCTGAAGATGCTTGAACCTTTGATGAGGCACTGCCAGGGAAATGAGTTCCTAAGACACCACCACTACCATGATGATTTGTTTTTCTTGAAGGGATTGCAATCCTTGATTGTCTTGGTACTGTAGCTGTACCAATCTGAGAAGTGTTTGCTGGTGTTTGAGCTACTGTAGTAGCTGCTGCTGGAGCAGTAGTACTAAGAAGACTTGTGATGGGAGGAGTCCTGGTGTTTTCAAGTCTAGACTTGCGTGGAGTCTGCGGAACTTCATGTGTGTGTGAGAACCTTCTTGGGTACAAGGGATTGAGCATCTTCACATACTTCTTCCACCGCTCCGTTGATAGCAGCGGTTTGGACCCTCCTCCTCCTCCGCCGTGAGGATTGGCTGCTGATGTAGACGTAGCTACGAGAGTCGCAGACTGTGAATGTGTCAGACGAGGCTCCACCGGCGGAAGCTTCTGTGATGCTTGGGCATTGCTGCTAGGCTTGTTGCTGCTGATACCTGGCAATAAACCACTTGGAGAATTTTGGACATGGATGCAGCGCAAGCTCGATTCCCGCCTCAAGACTCTGAGTGTGGGATCAGATTTCTCTGAGCTTGCAGAAGTAGTTTGTTGCTCATCTGCTGCTGCAGATGTATTGGGTATTGCAACCGTGAACGGCGGTGCTTGCTTAGCAAAGAATGGAATCGTCGATCGATGGGTGTTTTTTTCTCGGAGCTTGTGGGTTTTGACAGGTGAGACTAGAGCGTAGCTAGTTTTCTGCAATGGAGCAGAAAAACTGATGATGGGTGCCTCGTCCAATGCGTCCAGCAATCGACTAAAGCGGTTGATGTCGTCTATGTGCTCCGCTTCCTTTGATCTCAGTCTCGTAGAGAACTTCTTCGCATTGCCGCCGAACAAGAACTTCCAGGGTCTTAGCAACGTGGAGTACAGAGCACTGGTCCGAGTTTCTGCAGCTGCAGCCTGCTTTCCGCAAGAATAGAAATCTTGAGCTTCACGGTTGCTGCAATCCTTGGGAAAGCTTGCGCCGGACTGATGAGCCTTGAAATCGTTGTCCTCGGTGGTGGAGACACGCCCATAGTACTGATCGTGCTTGCCATTGCAGCATGACATCGAAGATTCCTGTCCTAAACTGGCTGTGGAGTCCCGCGAGCTGCAGCAGCAGCTCATGTCAGCTCCCGAGTCCTTACAGTGAGATCCAGAGGTGACCTCCCAGGCACCGCCACTGCTCGACTGGGATTGAAAACTCGAGCTCCGAGACTCCTGCTGCTGGAACAATTTTGTGTTGACAGCTGCTGGCGCATGACCTGCATGGAGCTCATGAGATTTCATGCCCGTGAGATTTGAATAACTCATGCGCAGCGAGCGACCTGAGGCAGGCGAGAAGTCGACGTTGCAGGACGTTGGAATATGATCGGTCAGCTCTTGGGCTTCCACATTCCTGATCACAAGACTCGAGTCGCCAGCAGCTTGTTGGAGAAGAACCTGATGATTTCGCCGCAGCTTCTTCTCATTGGAAAAAGTCTCAGGAAGTTCCAAGTTTAAACGAGGAAAGAGATGGAGAGGAGACAGCTGCAGTGTCTGACCTTTGTGGCTTTGAAGCTCATGCGCATGATCATCATCCGCATGAGTACGATGTTGTGAGGCCTGCGACTCCGCTTGCTGAGCAGCTGTATGAGCTCTGTTGAACTCGAACTCGAGAACATCCAGAGAACTTCTGCAGATTCTCGCCTTCGATTCCCAGTAAAGCGGCAGAGTGATGTCCATCTCACTGTACAGCTCATGGCACTGCCGCTGCACCTCCGCAACTTGCCATGCAGCTGCACGACCACCTGCTGCTGCTGCTGTTCTTTTACTACTGCTGCAAAACCCAAGATCACGAAAAGCTCCTCCATGTTGTTCCTCACCAAAAACTCCATGATCTCTTTTAATCTGCTGGAACTTGTTCAAGACTGCAACTCCCTCGCTACTGCGTATCATCCCGTCCCCCCGCCACTAGTCGACCTCGCACCCCTGCAATCAATTCTCCTGCACGCGCTTCAAGGCCGATTGGGTCAAGATCTGCGGGACCCACTCGGATCACTATTCAATCCGATACCCAAAAGCAGGAATCACCAAAAGAAAAAATCGTGCATGGGTCCGGCGAGCTCAAAATTGTCGTGGATGCGACAGATCTTTAAATTAGTCAAGAACGTCACAGCACGACAACAGATCGACCACCCCCTCGCGGAACACGACGAAGAAGCTGAAATCGCCACAGAGTTCCATTGATCCGAAAGCAATAGCACTGATAATATATAACAACCTGGAGATGGAGAAGAGCTTGAGAACATGAGCTACATCATCAGAGGACATTATAATAGACAATTTCTCGCCTGAGACTCGTCGGACCTACAGTGCACTAGACTAGTTTTTCTGGCAGCAGGAAAGCAGGCAGGCAGGCAGCTGCGACCATGACTTTGACAAAGTTTTGACTCTTCTTCTTCACACACACACACAAATTCAGTAGTACTACTCAGGTACCTCATCTGCCGCTCAGAGGGGAGTACAAAAAAAAAGGGAAAAAAAGTTATATAAAAGCATTAAAATAGTTCACTAGTGCGATGAATCCAGAAATGCTGGGATTCTGATCTGTGAGCCAAAATTGCGTCACACTAAATGCGCGAACATTGTCAAAGCGAGCAGCGCGAGAAGCTCGAGAAGCTCGAGAAGCTCGCGCGCACGAGAAGCGAGAGACGCTCTGCTCACGCGCGAGGGAGCGAGCGAGCGAGCGAGGGAGAAGGGAGTACGTGCGAGCGGGAAAGGAAGAGGACGCACGAAGGCGTGCAACCGGTTACCTGTCACTGCCGGTGAGCTATTCTGCTGGTAGACCAAGGGGGTACCAACCAGTACGCCGGTTGTCCGGTTTCTTTTGTTGTTTACATATTATTTCTTGGATTAAAAAAATATATTTTTCTGCTACCAGGGATCCTAGTTATAAATTTATTATTAATATTATTTTTTAAAGAGCAATTTCATTGTAAGTTAATTTTTTGTTAATTCTAATATGACTTTTTTGTGTACCTATCAATTTTAAATTTAAGATTGTTTCCTAAACAATTTTTGATGTTGGAGTTATTGACTTGCCATTGGGCCTCCATTTGCCATCCCATGCTTCCTTTCATTTGGAGCTATTGAAAAAGCCATACAAAGCATATAAATCCCAAAGAGTGGTGGTTCAGTTGTTCATCCCAACGTCCTTTACAATATATGATGCTTCATTTGGAGCTATTGAGAAAGTCATACTAAGCATATAAACCCCAACTACTCCTTGGTTATCAACCTGTATATGTACTCACTTAATATCCGTCAGTTCTCCAAAAAAATAATTCAAAGGACCAGTTGTGGTAGGCTAGGCTATATATATAATTTGTGATTCTCAAATCTTTATATGAAGTCAAAAGAACCTACCTAAGAATCATGGTTCGTTCATTAAAATAAAAAATTATTTAAAAAATTATTATTATTTATTTAATTGGGATCGATGATTCTTTGATTTGGGATTCTCTTTGAAGAAACCAAACCAACGATTCTTTGATTTTAGAATCTTTAAAGAAACAAGGTGAACGGATTTTTTAAAAATTCAAAGAACTACCCAACACTGGTATAGTTCCAAATTGATTTGGTGAGAAATGAAAAAAGGGTTATAATATCCCTCCCATTTTTTTCTAGGAGGGAAATTGATGGATATAAATAAGGTGCCTTCCAAATACATAAAATAATTTTCTTTGAGTGCTTTAGGACACAAGATCAAACTCCAAAGGACCATTGAAGTCGATAAGTTTTTCAAGTTTCACCTCTTGTTAATTTCCTTAGTTACACATCCATGCATTGTTCCTCCACTCACGCCCTATTTCAACCAAACCTAGGATAAAACCCCTCTAATCCACCTACTTTTTGAAAAAAAAACTCTATTGTGTGTGTATGTATGATTCTTTTTCTTTGGGAAGGGGTTTAGAGTGGGAGGTAGGTTAATTTGATGTGGATTTTTTTTGAGTTAGGTTTTTTTGAAGCAAGTAAAATTTGAGTGATATGCAAATATTGCTTGTACTAACATTTTAGGTGGTCAATAATCACATGCGTCAAAAAATCGATTGAAACACCTAGGTATTTTTTGGGGAATGAGTTCAACGAACCTATTCTTACAAGAGGAAAGGTATCTTAATTCCCTCAAGGCTCACACCAGAAGTCAAGAAAAAAATATTACTTAAATAAATAAATAAATAAATTATATATATATATATATATATATATAATACATATATACCAACTACACAGATATGGAGCCTGGTGACCAAATTACCTACACTTTGCTAATTATAATTTGTATCTTCAGATACAAGGTTAGCACGCCAATAAGTACAACCCATATAATTATTAATTGTTAATTTATGCTTTGTGAGTTGCACTCACACACACACATGGACCTGGTGGTGGACGTTTCTGCCATATGTTCTTTTTCTGAGTTGATGTACACGCTTTTGTGGAGGTAATTATGACGAGCCCACATGAAGGAAGGAAGAACGAGATCAGTGTGTCCCCTTTGTGATGATGGTCTTTTTCCAACCCAATTCGCCTTGGCCATCGATTAGGGGATTAGGGGTTTGGGCGAAGCTGTTGTTTACAGTTTCTCAAGTAAGAAGATTACATAGTACATTATGGGTTGCTATTATTTAGAAACTTAATTCTTAACACTCATCACATCTGTGTAAAAGTTGTTGCTAATCAAGGTTCTTTTTTTGGGTCACAGAACAGCTCAGAATCCAGATGGGAGTTCGTGGTGGCTCGGTTGTTTGTACTTCGTTTTACTTAATAAAAGTTATCAGTAAAGTCAGGTGATTAGGGGGGGGAGAGAACTGCCAGTTTTGGCATAATAGGGCATCAAATGCGTAACTGGGAATGAATGAAATTTTACAAAACAAAATAACTGGGACCCAAACCAGTTTTTCCACCAATTTTGGTAGTAAACTGAGTTTCATCCCCTCTTTCCTGAGCGCCTAATTTCTCTTGAATCTTGTGCATTAAATGCTGAGTTTCAGCATTTCATAGTGAGATTCAATAAAATTTCATTTACTTTGCGTATACCACTGAAAGAGAGGATAGGGGGTGAAAGAGAGGGTGACTTTATACGGATAACTTTAAATTGATCACCGCTTGTGGAAGATCTGGTATGAACTTCCAGACAACCCCAGGCCAGAATCAGGTGGCACTCTGCAGCAGTGTTTTTTTACCTTCAATTACTTGCAGTCTGCTGTAAGTTGCAAAGAGTTATTAGTAGTAGTATTATTATTATTAGAGCTTAACTTCAATTGCTTACATGGTGGCAGATTTTGAACTTTCTCGTTGTTTTGCTGTTGTTGTACCCATTGAACAAAAAGGATCCAGAAGGCCCATTCACTACATGAGTGATGATTTTGTAGCTGGTATTTCTGACTCGGTTGTTACCATTTTTTTGTCGACACACATTAGTGAAAAAAACTTCAGCATTCAATCATGGTCAAGAAAACAATTTCAAATTTTGTGATAATGATATTCATTACCATCCGATCAGAACCAGAGCTTTTATTAACTGGCAAGATTTTTCATGGGAAAAAGAAAACTTTTGAAATTTGAAAAGGCTTTTTATGAAGTGATTTTTGGGGTTTTCAATTGCCAAAATTCCACAAAGTGGTAAAAAAAAACAAAAAAATCTCTAGAATTTTATACCTGGTTCCAATAGATAAGCCAAAAATATAAAAAGATACTTGAATTCTTTTGCGTTCATATCTTGTTTATATCCTAATTTGGGTGATATTTTAATGGATGATTGGCACTTCGGCTCCATCACAACAATATAAAAAGAAACAACCAGTGTTTTTCTTTTTTTCATACTGAAATTTTGGAGAAATTTAACAAAATATTAGCAAAATAAATTGAACTTGCACTAGAATTTTTTTTCCCCCCAATTTCTTCATAAAAATATAGCAAAATTTTGCCAGAAAAAAAATAAAATACTGATCAGAACTACACAGCATCCAGCCCATTCTATTCAATTTTCATCATAAGAAGCCCGAGGATGATAGATATTACACCCCATTAATAATAAGTGTATGTGTTGCCAGTTCTTATGATCATAAAATTATAACTGAAAATGCCTTTGAGGAGTGATGCTTTCATGAGAGAATGATTCCATGCACTTAGGCTTCATCATTACAATAGTCATTTATACCTCACCGAACTATGAAAGAAAACTAAATATTTGTCAAATTTACTTATATGATATATATTTTTTAATTTTATTTTAATTTTTTATATTTTTATATTTTATATTTTTTATTTTTTATTTTTTTTGCAAAAGCCTTTAAGTATAACTACTACATGTTAATTAATCTGGTTTGGTAGCAAGGTGTCTAATGCATATAATTTTTTCATTTATGTTCAGTAGTAAAAAAATTATAATAATGTATTAATATGATTCAGCAATTATACTAAATAATGAAGTCAGTGTGCTTTTCAGAGTTTCTTTCAGATTTTCAATACAGTATGCATGCATTTTTCAGAATTTGTACCAATTCCAAAGAATCCAAGTAATTAGCTATCTAGGCTGTGTACTACCATACTTCAAGCAACATTCTTGACCAATGTTCTAGTTCTTCCTTTTGAAGAGAACCTCTGGTCTCCAGTTAGAGACTAAATTAGTTTTTGGTAGGGTGTGAGTTTGAACCTAGTTCTTCAAATTTTTAAATCTTGCATTTTCAGTTTTTGGCAAATCTTTTGTTCAAATTTAAGATTTTTTGTGCCATGGTTTTTTCACAATTGGTGATTTCTAGTCAATTGATGACCTCCTAAATAATAGTGAAAATGGGCAACCTAAAAAAAGTGAAGGAAAAAAATGGTACTTTCACTAGTCATATTGGGCTACACACTATCAAATCAACATCTTAAATGACAACACAAAATTGAGTCTCACCATCGCCTATCACCCTCCCATAATACAATAGCCATGTCCACCATTGGATGGGAGATATGTAGCATTCTCTAGTCCGAGCCCTTGGTTAAGGAACTACCACGTTTCCCTCTCATTTTTTTGTGATTTGCCATCATCATTTCATTTTGAAGCTCCTCTTTGTCATTCCTTTGAATCCTCTTCAATTTACTATAGATGTTGTTGTCCACCTATTGCATCTACATTCTACATTGTGCATTTTACATAATATAACAATGAAGTCTAAAAGCTTGCAACTTGACCATTTATGAAGGTTTAGGGTTTTAGGTTTCTATGTGGGGTGGTTACACTTCAAGTCTAAAAGATTTGCAAAACAAAATCGAGCTCTTGATTTATGAAGGTTTAGAGGTTTAGGGTTTAATATGATGTGTGCACAAGTTGAAAGTTCAAGAAAAAAAATTTCGAGGTTTAATGATTCATGAAGATTTGGATTTGGTGTTCCCATGTTGGAGCTTGTGAATTGCAACAAGTTATAGAGTTTGATATTATTGTTTTGTAGTTGCAATTCACAATGTAGCTTGGGTTGAACAAATTGTTTATTATTTGCACCTCTTATTCTCAATTCATGTTCTCTTCAAGGTTGTAGGTCTATCCCATCATCCATCTTGAACCCTTACTTACGTTTTTTTTATATTTATTTTTTCAATTCTTGCAAGTTGTGAGTTGTAGCTTGGGAATTTATAAACATTTTAATCATCATTATTTTGCTTGCACCTTGTGGTCATGCTCATGTTTAATTAGTATTTTCTTTGTTTTGTTTTGTTTATTATGGCACTACTTGTCCTACTTTCAAACTTCAAATGGAAGTTGATTTTTGACTCATTCTCTTTAATGGCATTGTGACATTCAGCCATAGCTCTACTATTCTAGAGGTTGGTAAAATTATGTTTCCCAAACCTTAACTTGAGCCATCCCAACAAGAGACCTTCTTGAACACATGGGTTGTGAAGTTCCCTTGGGTAGAATTTGTGGTAGGTTCAAATGGCAAAGATTCACAAATGAAATGCAAGGTTTGTAACTACATTGAAAGGTGCAACAAATTGTTGTGACCTAATTACCTTGATGGGTTATACAAACATTATGGTAGGAATAACTTTTATTTAATACCTTTAGTTGACCTAGGGGCACAATTTATTTTGAAAGTGACAACCAACATTAGAAAAATGAAAAGTTGTTTGCATTCCAATTTCAATCAATGAATGTTTTCCAATAGGTATCTTTGGTCATGAAGGGAGAGGAAAAATAAGGAAACCCAATTTGCATGATGTTTTCATATTCTAAATCAAGGTTGACCAATGACAAATATGAAAACTTGAAAGTTTGTTTGCATTTTAAAGTTTACACACAACCCCCAAAAACATTGGAATAATTCTTTTAGGTGGGAGATGACTATTATTGTGATAATTAGACCAAAAGAGGTTTTAAATGTTACTAGGTTCATTTCCATATTTGTTGTTGAGGTGATTGCAATTGACAAAGGTACTTAGGTGGGGATCCATGCATATGTGCTTGGAAAATGGAAATGAATATCCATTTTGCTCACCTTTGAAAAGGTTCAATAATAGGTGCTAAGTAGGAAATCTAACTGAAGTGTTATTATGAGTTTTTTTTAAGTTTTTATAATATGGATGCTCAAGTGGTGGACCTAAAATTGGTGTCATTTGGGATTGATGGAAGGTACTAGTGTGCACAATGGAATCACCATTCAAATTAAATGTGATGTGGCTCTTTTTTCTATGCATGTCCATTATGTTGTACACCAAATTAATTTGGTTGTGAAAACTTTATTTATCTAGTCATTGGTTGACAACATTAAGAAGTTGTTTGTTATAGGATGTTATTCTTATTTTTTTTCCATTTAGGAAGAAAGCTCTTGAACTTGAAAGAATTGCTACTTTGTTGAACATGAAGGCATTGAAAATTCATTCAAATGTGAAGATGTGTTGGTTGTCAATAGCAAAATACAAGCCCCTCGTTATGTAAATGTGGGCATATTGATTGGCATATGATGTAGTTAAGGCCAACATCACTATGTTACTCAATGTTTAGATTCTACTTAGCTTACATTGTTTTGTTGCCCTTGTTAGAATTATTGCATGGGTTTATCAAGATGGTTAAAATTTGGGACATTTATGTTGTGGATTTTGTTGAGGTTGTGAAGCTTGTGCAAGTTTATAAATGGTGTTATTGTAGTTCAATTAATTTTACATTCAATGATGATACATTTGCTATCTTCAACAATTTCATCAACTTTCAAAGTGATGTTTTATTGTTAGTTTGAGTTGTAAGTCCTACTTGCCTTGACCCTAATGTTATGTGATGTGCATTTTGCATGGGTATTAAATTTTCATGACTACATGTTGATGATTTACAAACTAGGTAGATGGAACCAATTTCTCCTCCACTATGGGAACAACATTTGGAAAGTGTGAAAACACAATGTTTTAAGACAACATCTTAGCTTTCTTGTGAGTTCCAATGTTGATTCCTAAATTATGAGCACATGATAATCATGGGCATTTCTTATCAACACTATTGGGTGAAGCATGATGTTATAACAAACTTTAGGCTTTGCTTAACCATTTTAAAGGATCATTTTACAATGCTTAAAAGTATTAGGCCCAATATGTTTGAGATGGTGTGATGTTATGTTGGATGGCATAGCCTTGGACCAATCTCATTTATTCATTTAAATCATGAAAAAAAATTGCAAAAGGATTATGAAAATAGATAAGGACTTAAACCTTGTTCACCAATATTTGTGACTAAGGCTTGGGGCTAGTCAAATTTTGTCCTTGAAAATGCTTGAATGGCTTAAACTTGTTGAAATTTGTATGGTTCGAATTTTAGGTTTTATAAAAGATGAATGGTTTCAACACCCTTTATTTTATGAAAACCAAAGTGCAAAATCAATTGAACACACACTTAAATCTATGTGTGAGGATGTTTAGGTAGAACTTCTTTACATTGAAAACTTTTGCATTTGACGAAGCTATTGTAACTTGCGAGAAAAAAAATCATGTAGAATAGTTGAAGTAAGGTTTATATCCAATTTGTTGTTGTTAATGTTTTTTAAAACTTTTGATTTACTTCCTATTAAACATGTAATGGATACCTTTTGTAATGGGCATGGGGCTAAGGGCATTGAGGTCTTTGAATATCTTTGGCTTGTTGGTTTTGACAAAATCAATTTTTGTGTGTTTATGTGTGTGTACAATATGGGCAAGGCAATAGCCAACTTGTGAATGTGCATGGATTCACATTTTGGTTTGCGTGTTTGTGTTAATGTGGTTTTTTTGTTTATAAGTCACAAAGTTCAATGGGCACAAGTTCATATCCCCAACAAGTGTTCGTGTATGTGCATGTGCATTGTGTGGGGACTATGTCAAAGGTTTTAAAAGTTTGCTTGAGTGTGTGTGGGCCTTGGGGGTTGGGAGTTTGTTCTATGTACATGGCATGATGTAAATTTGTTGCATGAAATTGTCACAATGGCAAATTGGTGAAGCATCCACAATCAATTAACACCTCACTAAAATTCTAAAGAAGCCAAAGTTTCTCACATTACAAATCTTGAAATGGTCAAAACAAAAGCAACCTCCTAAAAAAATTATAGTAGCCAAAGCTATAATTCATTTTTTGGCTAGTAACACATCAAAACCACAAGAAAAATAATACAGTGGCTACCTAGGCGATTACAGCATACACGAAAGGAGCCACATAGGCACCTTTTTAACTCTTTAAAAAAACTTTATTTCAAGCCCAATTACTAATCAAGTTCAATTTCATATGCACAAATGTTACACATTCCCCAATTTGGAGTTTTACAAAATCAAATAAAATTGAGGATTGTAATGGTTTGAAGTTTAACAACTAATGCAAAACAATCAATTATTTATGAAATTATGCATGTTTGTCAAATTTTTAGCCTACTTGCCCTAAGAACTTGAACTTGTGTTCAAGGTTATTTTTTAAGGTTTTGATTTTGATTTTAGTGAAAGGCTCATTCTGTAGTCTAGTTCTTGTTGCGGTTCCACATAAAGGGTGTTGGTTTAAGTCAAGGTCATTTTGAAGCCTAGGTTTTACAACCCAAACAAGAAGAACCTACCAACACTAGTCTTGACTCCACACATCCCACTTCCCCCACCATTACATTACATGTATCTTTTTAAGAAATGCTCTAAAACTAACATACTTCATTAGAAAAGTTTTTGTGGGTGCATACCAATTTTGGTTAGTTATTGATCTTATAATCAGCTAATAACCTAACCACTTGGTATTGAATTTTCAAATTGTATTAACCTACTTGGATGACTTGGCCCAAGTAAGTTATCAATCTTAAAACACTAAACACTTTTATGGTTAAAAAAAAATCAAATAATAATAATAATAATAATAATTTAATATTTAAAAAACCTATAATCGGTGTATATCCTCCATGTTAAACCAACGGTTATTACCAAAACCTATTGATACCATAAGTGGCACCCAATTTTACCACAGGCCTAATCTGGTCTTGTTTAGTGACTCTGGAATGTAATCAATGTTTAACGGCTAACCATGAACAATTTTTACTCCGATATACTTCAGTTTGTGGTACACACTCCTATCATGTTCTGGATATAAGTACAACTACTTTTCTAACCCTTGGTATCATTCACCCTTGAATGTGGACAAATGTCCCATATATAAAAAGTACTAACAAGCATAAAACATGTGTTATCTTTGTACTTTCCTATATAAAGTTTAAAAAATTATAAATAAA
>Ga0209611_10000622_pt1 | contig 54983 bp, 42 predicted proteins | sample S1TSphgellanicum_3_FD_187693 | JGI IMG/M metagenome (GOLD analysis project Ga0209611, IMG submission 187693) | Host-associated microbial communities from peat moss isolated from Minnesota, USA - S1T2_Fc - Sphagnum magellanicum MG (SPAdes) (version 2) | ecosystem: Host-associated > Plants > Peat... | reverse complement strand
ATTCCTTTCTGGAGTCAACCACTGTTGTTTTGAAGGAATTTCTTTTTATGCAGCTTTAGTGACAATTCTTTTCCACAGGAAGATTTCAAGAAAATTGGTGATCTTCCCTAGGAATCTTTTGCCTTTTGTCTTTTATCTGGCTGTAAACCATATATATGAAAAACCTCACACAAATTGAAGAGTAATTTAATTGCTGAATCTTTATAAGAAACTCAATGAATTCAGTAGTTGTGTGTGTATGAACAATAATTGTCAACAAATTATGAATCTTCTCTGCTCCTACATGGCACCAAAACTAAGTTGCTGGACTGCTGAGATCAAGGTCCTTGATACATCATAGTATCTACTTCTTTAGATGCCAGGTGGGTATCTACTGGGAATTTTCCTTTGGTTGTTGCAAAGGCAGATCATGATGCTGTGAATTTTGTGTAATTTTTATCAGAATGCACTTTGAACAATGAACTACATTGTGGATCATAACAAGTGAATATGCATCACTGAAAAAGCTTCAATGGAGCTAGTACTTTGGAGCTTCTTGGACATGGCCACCAGCCATATGATATATTCTGTGGACCCTGCGCATCGTGTGCTAGCTATTCTTAAGTTGTTATGTGCGTCAAAACCTGGCATAGCATTAATCTCTTCAGCTCACCCAAGTGTTTCTCAAGGGGCTATTCAATCTCAAGGGGTTTCTCCAGGGGCCTTATCAAGATTGAAGCCTTTAAAATTGTTCTTGAAAGGGGTTTAATCCAGTGTTGGGCGGTTATTAGAAACAGCAATTTACCCCTGATGATTATTAGGACGGTTCTTAACATTCACAACTGTGGTTCTCATGAAATAACTGCTTCTGGGAGTAACCATGGTCCTCAAATAAATTATAAAACCAAAATAACCAAATTCATAACCTACAGTTCGTTACCAGTTATTTCATGAAAACCACTGGTTCTTTGAGCCATTTAAAAATAGCTGGAACCGCTGGTTCTCTGCTTCTGATATTTTTTTAAAAACCCAAAATGAATGTTATCAGATTCTGACATATTAAAAAAACTGGAACCAGTGATTTCTTTATAATCTTGATTTTGTCTGCAAGACTTGGTCAAATCCGTTGTGCTTTGAAGAGCAGGGTTGACAGTAGCCAGCCTTCACTGCCAAGTGTAATCCTGGAGCTGAAATTGAAGGCCTTCACCCAGCATTAGAGCACCTCCAGCGGTTCACTGGAAAATGGGCTGCACACCATGTTTTCACATCCAAATTTTGTGTTGAAAGTTTTTCCATCCCCAGCCATAAACAGTAAATATTAAACAGTTTACAATGAGGAATCTCTATAGTCCCATAAGTGGGCCAATTAGTGCGATCAGCCAATCACTAGCAGCAAGTGTGTTGGCAGCAATGCAAACACCCAACTAGCAGCAGTGGTTTTTGCTTTCCCGTGTCTCCTGAAACCGCAGTTTCTCGCAACAATTTGAAGTACCTGTACACACTTTCAGACCACTGTGGTGTATTGCTTCATCCCACAGTGGCGTGCAGGCCAGTTTCCAGTGAACCGCTGGAGATGCTCTAAGATCTCACATACTCCTCTCTTAACCGAGTCACTAGCAGCAAGTGTGTTGGCAGCAATGCAAACACCCAACTAGCAGCAGTGGTTTTTGCTCTCCCATGTCTCCTGAAACCCCAGTTTCTCGCAACAATTTGAAGTACCTGTACACACTTTCAGACTAATGTGGTGTATTGCTTCATCCCACAGTGGCGTGCAGGCAGTTTCCAGTGAACCGCTGGAGATGCTCTAAGATCTCACATACTCCTCTCTTAACCGAGTCACTCAATCGTTGGATTTTCGTAACAAACTCAATTTGAATAGTTCCCTCAATTCTGCAACCAAATAAACCATAATCCTTTACAATGGTGATTCAGGCTCTGTTGTCAAAAAAAATCACCCGAACTGAGATACCTGCAAAAAATTCACATGAACCGAGACACCCACCATGACGCACAACATAAAGAATATTGGAATATAATAAGAGATCATGGGCTGCATGGGGAATCGAAATTTGAAGAGGAACACTGCTTGGATTTGGCTGTGCAAGTGTACCTGAATGAGCTTTTTCCAAATTCTTCTGGAAACATGCTGACTAAGGACTGGAGTGAACCAGCAGCCACCACTGCACCAGTTCAGGATGAGGTTGGGGATGAACCCAAATAAGTCCAAGTAGGGCATTTTTATTTTCCTCTTCCCCTGCCCAGGGTTTTTTCAGCTCTCTTCTTTGCCTCAATTTGTGCTCACCTCCCTTGCCAAAGCTTGGAGAGCTTGAATAGCTCAGAGCTTTGAGGGGTTTATAGTTTAGCAACATGGAGACTTAAGGCAAGAGGAGCTTAGGAACGTGGAGATGCAAGATGCAAGGCAAGGGACCTTAGGAAAGTGGAGATGCAAGATGCAAGGCAAGGGACCTTAGGAAAGTGGAGAGCTTTATCCTTGTGGCAAAAGTGGGAGCTTGGAGGTAAGCTCCCTCCCTTTTCCTCCTTTTTGAATTTTTCTGTGGTTGTTTTGTTGCGAAGAAGGCGATGGCAACAATGCCATCGCCTTCTTCTCTCTATTTGAGAAGAAGAAAATGACGACAATGTGCCATCGTCTTTTGTTTGAGTGTTTTGCTACAAATATAGTGACAATGACTTTTTCTTTTCTCTATTTGAGAAGAAGAAAATGATGGCCATTTTCATCCTCTTTTTCTTTGGTGGTGTTGCTATGAAGAAGACGATGGTAGCTTACTATCGTCACTTTCTTTATTCTTCTCTATATTTGAAAAGAAGTTTGAGAAGAAGACAATAGCACATTATTGCCATCATTTGTTGTTGTCTTCTTTTGTGGGTGTGTTGTTGCAAAGAAGGTGACAACAATGGTTATTTCGGCTTCTTTGGTGGTGTTGCTGCAAAGAAGGCAACGATAGTTACAGTTACTATCGCCTTCTTCTTCTTTTTTTCTATTTGAAAAGAAAAAAACGTCGACAACTATAGCTATTGTTGCCTTCTTCTTCTTTTCTTTTTGTTTGAAAAGAAAAATATGATGACAGTTGCCATCATCACCTTCAACGGATGTGTTATTATGAAAAAAATGATGACAACTAACATCACCTTCTTCGTCTTTCTACTTGAGAAGAAGAAAACAACAATGGCCATTGTCTTCTTCTTAATGGTTTTGTTACAAAAAAGGTGACAGCAACAAATTGTCACTTTCTTTCTTTTGTTTATTTGAGAAGAAGACAATGGCACATTGCTACTATCATCTTCTTTTATGGGTATTTTACTACATGGCTATCGTCGCCTTCTCCTTTTCTTCTTTCTATTTGGAAAAAAAAAGATGAGAACAATGTGCCATCGTCTTTTTCTATGGGTGTTTTGCTACGAAAAAGGCAACAGCAACTACCATTACCTTTTTCTTCTCTCTACATGAGAAAAGAAAAAACAATGGCAATGGCTATCATCTTCTTCTATGGGTGTTTTGCTATGAAAAAAACAACAATAACTACCATTGCCTTTTTCTTTTCTCTACTTGGGAAGAAGAAAACAATGGCCATGGCTATCATCTTTTTTTTTGGTCCTTTTGTTGTAAAGAAGGTTTCATCAAGATTGACAATTAACAATGATCCTATGGTTTTTTTTAATGTTTAGGGTTATAATGGCTAGAGGAAGGAGATTGAAGAAAGTTGGTGGTGATTTTGGAAGCTTAGAAAAAAAATGTTATTTCATCAAAATTAACAATTGGGAAGTAAATATTGCTCCATCAAAACTAGAAGTTGATGAATCAAACAATCCATGTGGCTTAGAATTAACAATGGTGACTTTCTACAATTCAAATGAAAAGATCACCCCCAATACAAATTGGGAATTTCGATCAAGAAATGGTGGGTTAATTTTTTTTAGAATTTACATACATTAAATTAAATGCACATAAGAAAAATTGTACAAAAAGTTTTAAGTTTAATTATACTCACACCTTCCATTAAATTTTTTTATTACAATATTTGAAAGAGGTTAGAGTTTACAATAGTTATATCTAATTGTGTGATCTATTTTGTAATACCAACATTCTATTCTGTGACCTTTTTTTGTCTAAGGTTTAGGGTTAGTTTTTTTATCAAAAAATAAAGACTTATTTTTGTGGTTTTTGGTTTAGGTTTGAAGCTTGAAACTGACTAGGTCATTCAACCACCGACATCCCTTTGTCCACCTAATATGGCTCAAAAGGACAAAAACTGGATTAAAGTTAGGTCAAAATGGAAATGTAAAGTTGACACTCACATTATTGTATATTGTGCCAAATGGTTGTTAATCAAACATTTGAAGGAGGTGCATATGGCTTAATGGTAAAGAAAGCTAAACATGAGAAGCCTTCAATTTCTTAAAAAGGTCTTCAACATCAAGACCATGCTAAAATGAACGTTCACATCTTAGGAGATGCCATGGTTTTGTAGAGGTGGAATGATCAAAAGGTTGTTTGACGCGCTCCCAAGTCCCAAGTTAGCCCCAAGTTGGGCTAACTCACTCAAGTTGCGGAATTTCTGGGACTCAGGGCACGCTCCCAGTTTCCAAAACTAAAGGGGGGTGAGAGGGGCATGCTAAAAGCTCCGAGATAGACTAGGAAGAAGGACAAGCTTACTCAATTACACGGTCCTGCATCCAAATCCAACCCACAAATGGGTTAAAATTCATTCTGCACCTTTTTGGTGTTGAGACAAGCCACGGGCTAACTTGGACTCACTTAACTCACCACGGGCCGGACTCGAGGGAAGCCACCACCTTCCCCCATATAGTATTCTCTGCAGCTCTCCGCCATAACTACATCCAAATGGCTCTTTTTCCCGGGACTCCCAAAGTGGAGTCCCGAAACTGTCCCGGTTTGGATTCCCGGGACTTTGGACGCTCATAACTCCTCACCCCGAACTTGGATCGGGACGAGGTCTAAACCAAAGTTGTAGCTTTTTTTGAGAGCTTTCCAACGATGTGGCACACTTCACCTGCACGCACCGGAATCAGGTCGATTCCCGACTTTTAGTGGTCGGGAGTCAAATTGCCATTTTGACTCCCGGCCCTTCTTTCGACCATAACTTGTGCTACAGATGTCCAAATGGCTCATGCGAGGCCATTTTGGACATCTACACTTCAAGACCTTTCCAATGGTATAAAGAATGCCTCAATGCAAGGTGTTTTGACCCTTGCAATCGCTCTCTGAGTTTTTGGGAGTCCCGGAGGACTCCCAAGTCCCATTTTCAGGAGTGTGAGTGGCGACCTCACAACTCTCTCAAAGTGGGGTTGCGACATTGTTAGTGCCAAAGCTTAATGCAAATGCAATGAACTAATAATTGTTGCACAATGATGTCCACCATTACTAAAACCAACTTTGGTCAAGTTAATTTTAAAACAATTATTGCAAATGTTGGGTCTTAATGCTTGGGGCATGGGAAGCAAGCCCCGATATGCAACATCACAGATGAAAAAGGATAAAGATTTACAAAAGATGATTCGATCAACCTGTTCTGCATATACACGAAGATTAAAAATAACATGAGATGTCAAAAGTTGAGATCAAGAATCCACTAAAATGAATCAAACATAAAAATTGACAGCTATATTGGATTTCCATGAATCTAGAATGATTCATGGATGGTAAGAAAAAATAATAATCAATGTTTTTTTTAAAAATAAATTTGTTTCATCTAAAGTGTGTTATGCTTTAATTTGGTGGTTTTTTGGTGTTTATTGGTTCAAGGTACAACAAAGTAGGAGTTTGTTACAAGTATAGTTCATGTCGAGATGCAATGCCGCCATCTATACACTACTTGTCACACAATAAAAGTTGTAAAAACAACAATTTGTTACCAAGCTAAACGTGACATTGTAGATAGTGATATGGTTTAAGGTTTCCATTTTATATAGTATGTTAGGTTTTTTTAAACCTTTCATTTTTTAAACTACACACTTTTAAAACTTTGGTACTTTGATGGACTATAAAGAACCTTCTTTTTCATTGGGTTCTTTAGCATTTTTTGATTCACCCATTTTTTAAATCTTTTATTAATATAATATATTTTTCTAGTCACATTTGTTTAATGAGTATATGGTTAATCATATATGTCTTCTTTCTTGTCATCTTTTTAATGCTTTAGATGTAAGAATCAAAACTTAAATAATCCCATATGCAAACTTTATAATTAACTATTCTAGGGTTTACAAAAATCAATAATGTACATTTTGCAATACCTACATCTAATGTATTAGAAATCACATCACCTAATTTTTAAAAAAATAATACCCACATTTTAATTAACTTATTGGCATTATCATGAAGTTAAACATGCAATACCTACATCCTTTTTATTCTAATTTCCATAAAGCCATTTTAAATTTATAATCCCCACATATAAATCTTTTAAATAATTTTGCTGATTTTTTTTACATCCATTGCAATGTCCGCATATAGGTCTCCTAAATAATTGTTGAATTATTTTTACATCCATTATAATATTTCACATCATAATGCACTTATTTGCATTATGCTTAAGTTCAAATTACAATACATGCATACAAGTTTCCTAATAATTGTTGGGATTTTTTATGTCCTTTGTAATACTCACATATGGGTTTAAAATTGGAGTTAGTTTCCTTCAACACTACAATACCCACAATGTTTTGTGGGTAGGAAAATCTTTAATGCCTAATACCCTTAATAATTGTTGTAAATAATTAAGGAATGATTAGATAATTGATTTAAATAATTAATGCATCATTAAAGAATTTTTTAGATGTTTAATAAATGATTAAATAATTTTTTTTCATAATTAATGAATGACTAAATAAATATTTTAAATAATTAATGAATTGTCAAATAATATTTCACATAATTAAAACATAATCAAATAATGATTAAGGAATGATCAGATAATTATTAAAAATAAATTATGATAATTAATCATGATTATTAATTGTTATAAAATTAATTCACGAATATAAAGAGACATGTATTGGGTACCCAAACCACTTATTGGTTATTTTGAAGTGACCTTACATGTGGGTATTGCATTCACACTTTTAAAAAATGTTCATCTCACCAAATATCCAATGTGCTTTTCTAAATGTGTCCAAAGCAAAAAATAGAAACATTGTTTGTAATCAACATATGGTCATATGATTTTCATGCTCATAAAAAATAGATAAAGAATCACAAAAATCACCAAAAGAATATTTTAAGAACTAAAGCTTAGTTTGAACTTTTGAAAAATGCACATTACATTTTGAGAAAACTTACACAATAGGGAAGGACTTAATTTTTTTACTACACCACCACCTGCATTATCTAACATGGTTGTCAAAATTGATTTGACACACCAAATTTATGTCATGCATCACATTAACTTTTGTCTTGATGTGTTGGATTACATTTGTTAAGGTGAACACAAAGGATTTCATTTGCCATCCTAGGTTGGCCCCCTTCACCCTTGGGTTGCCCTAGGATGGCAAACCTTGTGGTGGTCCTTGGCAAGGTCGATTACCACAAGGTGTGGTGACCCAAAAAATTTGGTCACTGTAGGGTGTGAAAATAAAAAAAATTCAATCATCATAGTGTGGGCGAACAACCTTCAACGACTAGGGTTTTTTAAACACCCATCTCTATAATGACCAATTTTTTTTGGTTGCCATAGAAAGGGGGGGCATGTCATATGTTTTTGCAAGCAAGGGCATTATAGATAAATGCCATAAATTAACCTTTTATGGCAATCAAAAAAATTTCAATTGCCATACCTTGTGTCGACCAAAAAAATTTCGGCCACCATAGGGTATAACAACCAAACAAATTTAAGTCACCATAAGGTTTAAGACAACCGAAATGGATCTAATTTCATGTGTTCATAAGCTTGCCCAAGGTAGCCCGAAAGTACCTTTAACCTAGGTTGACCCTATATTAACATGACAATGAGGTTATTAACTTAATTTTTCTAGGGATATGGTGTGAAAATGTCCAAATTTTGAGTCAATTGATAAAGCAAATGACTTAAAGGTTTTAAGACTTGCCTATTATTATGGCCATTGATGAGGTTATTACCTTAATTTTGTTGTTTGAAAATTTGCAAGGGATATGGTGTGATAATGTCTTAATTTTGAATCAATTGACTAAACAAATGAAGCCCCTATCACAAAAACATCCATAATTATGTTGTGAGATATTATCAAGGTTTTTCCTCAAATGGTCGGTTCCCTTCATGATCAATGATGGGGACAAGCTTTTTAAAAGGATTCATGGGCCAATTGATCATTTGAAAGAAACTTTATGTTGCATTCATGCCTAAAAGGATTCAAGCAATCAAATTTCAAAAACCTTAAGGGATCCAAAACACTTAAGGAAAGATGATGAGTGTTTTCAAAATGGAATGGAAGACTAAAAAATAAATGTGTGGGTGGGTGGGTCTTCACCATCTTCTATTGACGATGATTTTATGGTGGCTTGGGAATTTGAAGGTGGCTCATCTCAAGGCTTTCTGTACATGTGTAACACCAACATCATTTAGGGTTGTCAAAATTGACATGACATGGCCATTTTGTGTCTAACATCACATCGACATTCGTTTCAACGCATCAAATAGTGGGGGTGTGTCGAATGGCAACTGAATTGTTTTAGTGGGCATCCGATACACCCCACCATCGAATGGCAACAAAAAAAATTTCATCGCCACAACATTAACAATTGAAAATTTTGGTCGCCACAAGGTTTGGTGATTAAAAGAATTTGGTTGCCATACCATGTGGTGATCGAAATTTTTTATAGTTGTCACAAGGTATGGCAACAAATGTTTTCAATCACCATAAGGTTAATGACAACCAAAACAAGTCAAATTTGGATCGCCTATAAACTTGGCTTAAGCAACTCGAAAATGCTTTTGACGTAAGTTGACCCTATGTTGACCTAGGTTAATCCTATGTTATTTAATATTTCAAATTTAATATGTTATAATACAAAAAAGAATAAACATCAAACTGTCAAAAACATTTAGTAGGCCTAGGTGGCCTAGGTGACCTAGGCTAATAAACTACCTACATAGTTAGTAGGTTTACCTAATAAGTTAGACCACCTTGAATACCTACCTAGACCATCTAAGATACCAACCTAGAAGGCTTACACTAGTGAGTAAACTACATATTAATAAGCTTACATTATGTAGGTAGCCTATTAAGTACACCTAGGTTAGGCTACTAGGTAGTTAGTAAGGTTACATAACAAATAGCCTATTAGCCTATTACTTATGCTAGGTTAAGTTGTAAAGCTTAGTCAATGTCAACACTTTAGTCAATTTGACAACCTTGGCGATGAACTTTTATTACAACTTGAAATTTTTGTCCAAGTTGTGGATTCTTGGTTGGTAATTTGTTCCAGGCTATAAATTTGTGGTTACCTTCTTTTGATTATTACTATGTTTCTTGGACAAGTCATGTTCAAATTCTCGAGGTGTAAAGAGCATTGCATAACAACTTGTCCTTCACAAAATTTCTGAATCCACACAAACTCTAGCATGGTTTCAAAAGCTTATGAACAATCTCATACCTAGCTACTTGATAGTCCAAATCATACCCAAAACAAGATTTGAAGGTTTCTTGGAAGCTTTCAAAACAAATCTTTTTGGGTGCAATCACAATAACATGTACCATAGTAAGTGTAACATTTGTTTGGTTTTTTCATGTTATAAAATCATAATTTAATTTGATGTGAATTAATTTGAAATCAATCCAATGAATAAAAAATTAACAAAAACATTCATTAAACACTATAATGTTTGCTTTTAAATAGTAAAATGATTTGTAAATGGATTTCAAATTTTTTGAAAATGACATTTTTTACCAAAATTTTAACATGAACCTTAATAAAATAGTATGAAAGAAAAATTAGAAATTTTAAAAACTTTTTCGAAGACTTTTTCAAAAATATTCCAAGAATATTCTACCAAAAGTAGTCACAAAAGCAATCAAAAAACAGGCGAGTATGGCTTGTGTTATCTTGTTTGCACCTTCTTATGTGAACAAACAATAACTCTAGCACTAATTCCTTATAGTTAACTATCAACTTTGGAACACTATGGAAGTTAGTTAGTTTTATTTTGTTAGGCTTCATTTTATACTACTTTTCTTCTTCTTCATTTGATGATGATGTTACTACATTCTTCAAAGAAGGTGTAACAGGATGAAAAAAAATATTCTTTGTTGCTTGAATTTCAACCATCACATACTATTGTTGAAGAGCATTTGAACTACTACTACTACTATGATTACTCTGGAAACAAACTAAAGGAGAAATATGCAAGAAAAATGTTAACCACCATGTGTCATACCTCCAGGCATGTCATTAATGTACCACATCCTTGAATGTACCATCTTGCAAAACGATATCACGTACATCTTTATGGATGGTGGATGATCCATGGCCCATAATAGCTTCTCGACATGACTCATCACCTTCACACTATTGGTACTCCCATTCTCATTATACCCTACAAACAATCCACTAAAAGCAAAATGAACAAAATACATAAATACAGTTTAACACAACACCATCACACATGATTACTCAAGTACTTCCATGAAGCTTCCAATGCATGGTTGATTTCAAACCAAAGCTTCAAACTTAGTTGATTTGAATCAATTGGGTCGGTTGGCAATGGATTTGTTTGGAGAGAAAAGCTCTTGATGGAGCTTCAAACTTGGGTTCATTTTATAAAGCTTTGAACAAATTTGATTTGTTCATGAGTTGGATTTGCAACTTGTGGTCTCATAGAAATCTTGAGAAAATAAGACATTTGTACCAATTTGTAAAGAACTTGAGAAGAATAGTTCTTAAGCAAAAAACATATATGGGAATCCATTTGCCAAGAACTTGAAAAGAAATCTCATGACAAGTCAGATTAGTGGGTGCAGCACATAAGCTATAATTCCTATCAAGTAAGATCAGGTGCTGGATTTGAGGGATTGCCTATTCTTGAATTCGCTAGAAACTCTTTACACATCAAGATGACAATGTTAATAACTTATCTTTTGGAATTTTTAAATTTTCTTTAAAAATAAAATTCATAAAAACATAATTGCATTATACATAACCTTGGGTTTATATATATAATTTAATCAATTTTTATCCTATTTTAAATAAATATGAAAATATTATATGTATTAAAATGAACAACAATATAGTTAGACCAATATTTAAGTCAATATTATACATCATAAAGAATAATGTTTACATAATGACTTGTGTATATATTTATAAAATACAAAATATTATTGACCTAATATATAATTATTTTAGCCTAAAAATTATTTATTATGTATAAAAAAGTCTAAAATAAATTTTCAATCATACATAGGATTAATATATGCCAAGAGATTTCATTTATTATTATTATGTGAAACATTAAAAAAAGTCAATAATCATGTGTTTTAATTATTATTTTTAAATAGGCATTAAAATCTTATTAAATTAAAAAAATTCTGTTTTTTTTTTTTTGAAATGAGTTTACAACTTTAAGAGGGAAAAACATAAATATTTACATCGTTGAAAAAATGTTAAGCATGAACTTTTAATTTTTTGATTTTGAGAATTTTTAAATTCTAACATTAAGTAATAAATTTTACAATAAACCCTAGACCCATGACCATCAATGTGACCAATTTTGCATTACATTCATTTTTATATATGTTAAATCATATTGTAAGGTGAACAAATAATTTTGAAAACATGAATTTCATGATGTATTGGCAGGGAATCAAATATTTAAAAAATATTTTTATGTTTCATGGTTAATGAATTATCACAATGTAATACATGTATTATTACATTTAAACAAAAGTGGATTAAAATTTATTGAATTTTAACAACTATGGAACATATGGAAACAAAGGAGACTCATAATTATGCTATAGATCTAAATAATTAATAAGATCAAAAACCAATACAATGAATAAAGTTTAAAGCATAACCTTACACCCTAAAATATATGGACCAAATTTTTAAACTTTAAATGATAAGGCCTAACCCTAAAAATCCAAATGATATATTGCCATAAGCCTTATTAAAACCCTAACTATACAAACCTTATATTAAAAAAAATCCTAATGATATATGTTTTAAACCCCAAAAATTATACAAATTAAAAATTTTAAAAAATTTTAAAAAATTAAAACCAAAATTTAAAACATTTAAACTACAAATATTTATTGACAAAAGAAAATAACCTTAAATTTTTTTTAAATCAAATAAATTTTATAAAAAACCAAAAGAAAAGGTATGTTTATTACCTTTGTGTGATTTTTCCAAACTGATTTTTTCCACTCTTTTTGAAAAAGATATAGAATGAAATTGTATTACTTCACATATGTCTAAACCCTAAAAATTTAACCTAGTTTAAGTTAATTATTATAGATTTGTGAAAAATTTGCCAATTAATTTATGTTTCACAAACCCTAAACCTAAATCATAATCCAATAATACATACTTATAATAATTACATGAAAAAATGTATTGCAATGTCCATTCCATAAATAAATTTGGTAAACAAAATCTAATAAAGTATGCATTAACTAAACCAAAATGGCTACAATTATGACATTGTCTCCATTATAAATTGTTTGTAATACTTACATATGAGGACCTCATCCATAAACTAAGGTGAATTTTAATAAATTGATAGGTAGGATTAAGGGAGGGTGGGAGAAGTGAATAAATAGTTAGTTTGGTATTTGGCTATGTAAAAAGCGTAAGTAAATAGGTAAGCATAGTGGTAGGTAAGAAGGTGAGTGCATAGGTACGTAAGTAGGTATATAGGTAGGCATGCATGTTAGTAAGTAAAAAAAAGGTTCAAGGAACAAGGTAAATAGGTTACTAAGGTAGGTAGGCATGTAAATAGGCATGTAAGTTAGTAGGTAGGAAGGAAATTACACTAATAGGCTAGGTAGGTAGGCAAGTTAATACATAAAAAAAAAGCTACCTTATTAAGGTGGTTAAGTTTGTAGGGAATTTATGTCACTAGGGTGGTTGTGTGTATAGGGTTGCTAGTTAGTAAGGTAGCTAGGTCAGTAGGGAAGGTAGTTAGTATAGTGGCTAGGTCTATAGGGAAGTTAAGTCAATAGGGTATGTAGTTAATAAGGTAGCTAAGTTAGTAAAGTAGGTAGTTAGTATAGTAGTTAGGTCAATAGGATAACTAGTTATTAATGTAGCTATGTCAATAAAGGGTAATTAGTAAGGTATCAAGGTCGACATACTATTTATGAGGGTCGGAAGGTGAGTAGGGTAGCTATGTCTAAGGTTAGGTTTAGGAAACAAATGGCCAATAATAAAAACAAAAAAATTAAACACAATGGTTAGCAACAAAAAGAAATGGACCATGATGAACCCCATCGTAACCCATCTAGTGGACAAAACGAGGAACTAATGCATTGGTGGTTGCTAGCTCACTCTAGCTATGACAAAGGTGATGGGGATTGCAAATGTTTTCATTAAGGGCACAATTGGTCAAGTAATTCAACCAAGTACATCTTGACAACCAAAGTGAACCAATCCCCATGACTACACCCGTTGGTTGTTCTGTCCATCAGGTGGGTTATTTTTTTCATTTGGCATTTGACCTTTGTTAACCAACATAGTATGTACTATTACAACTTCTTTTGGCGGTTGACCTTTGGTTTATTCTATTTTTCTTATCCTTTTTTTTGTCAACCATGACCTCCATACTAACCCCCCACCTAGTTGCACTATAGACTTAGCTATCCTACTGACCTAGCTACCCTATTCACCTATATCTTGGCCCTACCTACCAACTACAATTAACTACCTTATTTATTTACTTACTTTTAAAAAAAAAACTAAACATATACCTCTTGGCAAAACCTTTCTATTCCTTGGTTAATCTTTATTTTTTGACAAACATTTTATATTTTCATGTCTAAGCTTTTTTTTTCTTGGTTAAACCTTCACCATTTAGCAAAATCTTTCTATTTATAAACTAAATTTCTACTTTTCAACAAACCTTTATATCTTCCTAACTAATCCTCCACCTTTCAACAAAACCTCTACTTCTTCTTGACTAAAATTTTATTGTTTGACAAATTTATATCTTTTTTTGTGTAAACTTTTGCTTCTCAACAAAACCTTTTTATTTATTGACTAAACCTATACCACTTGGCAAATCCTATATATCGTAATACCTTTTCAAGTTCAACACCTCAGTGTCAAATAATTAATTTAATTTTCAATTCGTAATTCAACGATTAAAATTTGAATTCTAAAAATTTTGACATTCTATATTAAATTTATTATAACCAAATGTTTATAGAAGATAAGTTTAGTGTTTTTCTGGTTAGATGGTCAATAAGTTACTATTGTAAGCCATTCGGAGAAGTTTAGGGATCAAACTTGGTTGGTTACATGAATTTTTAAAATTTTCGTCATAACTAACTATTAATATCCCAAAAATTTAAAAAAATAGAAAATAATTTAATTTATTCCAAACCTAAAAATGTACTATGGTATTTTCCTAATTAAACTGATGCCTCTTGGTAAAACCTTTTTTTTTCTTGACAATTTTTAAATATTTTCTTGGCTAAATTTCTACCCTTCAACAAAACCTATTTCATTTCATGGCTAAATTTATATTGCTTGAGAAAACCTTTTTTTTGTTTTTTTGGTTGAATCTCTATTTTTTAACAAAACTTATTTTTTGGCTAAACCTTAACTTTTGGCAATTTCTTTTATTTATTCTTGGTTAAACCTTTGTTGGAACTAAAAAGATTCATGTATTCAAACAATGACAAATTAAATATTCAATGTCAATATGAACAAAAGGTCTTAATTATATGGGATATAGTTAGGACACAAAAACCCCAACAAAATCAAATTATTCTAATGATATGCATACTATAAAGAGAAGAAAACGTAACAAACTTTGATTTGATTACAAATGAAATTGTTCAATACATCTCACATTAGAAATGAAATCAGTTTCTACCTATAAACAACAAATAAAATTTTAATTTCTTTCCAAATGGAGGTACACGTGAAGTTAAATTGGATGGAAGCAAATGAAAGTTGAAACATGATGAATTTTGCAAGGACCAATGGAATGACTTTACTTCTTCCCCTTGCAAAAGTTCATAATTCACAAAACCTAAATATTTTCATATAATTTAATCACGTTTTTGATGCTTGAACAATTGAATCTAAGGTCACATAGGGAAATCCTCCAACATTTTCCTTTGGAAGTCATCATTCTTTTTTCCTTTTTCTACTATCAATATCAAAGACGACAAAAAACAATGATGACAACTAGGGAAGCTGCCTGTCGCTCTCCTCATTTTGGGTTGTTGCAATAATTGTGCCTTTTACTGGTAGTCGTGTTCACGCTAATGAAGAGGAGGACGACCACCCACACCCCCCCCCCAATGTTCCTTCACTGGAAGCCCTAGGAGGGCTGAGCTCTAAGGTGGATTGTTGATGATGTTGGTTAGTGGCACTCCTGACCGTCACCTAAAACAGTTAAAAGTAAAATCTTGCCTCTGTTCACAGTCCAAGGTCCAAACCCCATTTTGCGCTCAACTCCCAAAGGAGTGATTCATGAAAATCTATGCAAAAGAACACCATGTTCACCTCAAGAGCTTCTTGAACTCAAAGAAGCAAACCAAGATCAATGTCTCAAAATATATCCTCCCCCCAATTGCAACACCATTTTTAACAACAAATCTCTAGTGCTAAAGTAAACTAATCTAATTGTAACAAATAATTAAACTTGAAGGATCTTTCATATATCAAGAAAATTCACTTGCAAACTGTAAGAATCCAAGTTTAAAGCGACGACAAATAAATCATATTTCTCTTGTGTGCTTTAGAATCTCAAAACACAAAAAATGAGACTTTGAAATCACACTATGAACATAAACCCCCAAACACAAAAAAGTTAAAACCTTGTTCACATTGCACAAGATTCCAACCACACATGGCAACCTATAAAAACTAAACATCGTGCAATAAATACCTGCAAAACCCAAACCCTCCCCATGTTTTTCTAATTTTTCAAAAAATGGGACAAGACTCTTATTAGAAAAAAACAAATCTTCACCCAACATTCGTCCAAACCCACACCCCACATTTGACCCTTTACAAGTGTTTATCACTTTTAACATAGTGTTAATTGTTCTTATGATCCACACCCATAAAATTGGAATAATCATTTGTAGGCTCTAGCTATAGAGAAGATATTAGACATTAATGTAACATTTGGGCCTAAAATTTTGACTCAAACTTGACCCAATGTGTGAGTGACATCTAAAATATTATATGTGCATATGATGGATGACCATGTCCATATAAAAAATGCATGCATGACTCTAGATGAAAAGTTATAGATCAAGTACCTAATGGGATTTTTTAGGGTTTAATGTTTGAACTAGCCATAAAGGACAAGGCCATTAGTTGGATGGGTTGCTTATTCTTTGTTAGGGCTTGTAGAGATCATTGCAAGGTATTTAGCCAATTTTCATGCTATTGGAAGATTGTTCTTCATTCATGATTATTTTGAAAAGCAAAAGAAAATTCCCCTCAACAAAAACTCCCTCTGTTTGCATCACTGACAGCATTGAGCATTTGAACATCAAGCATTTGAGCCTTTTTCTCCCCCTTTTCTCACGTTAAGGGCTCGAGGTAATGGAAATAGAGTATTGGCAGCATTGAAGCAACGAGTGCACATGAATGAAAATCTCCTTCTCCCATTAGCATTATAACATTTTTCAGAACAGCATTATCAAGAGGCGTAAACTTCCAATTTGAGCTGCCATCTCTCTCTCTCCAAATCTCACACCTTCTTGACTTTAGAGAACTAGTTCATAGAGAAGACTAGAGAAGAATTCTCTGACATTCTTGTGGCATTTTTTGGCTGCTGTGATGGGAAAGGAAAAGGGAAGCAGGCTTAGCAGTCTTTGGCAATCAGTCTTCATTGCAAGCAGGTGCATCCTAGAAGAGGAGTTGGAGGGACACAAGATGCAGACAGGTTTTGGTTACTGGGATGGGAAATCAAGCAACAAGAATATGGCATCTGCTTATGTCATGTTTTTGGTGTACGAGCTTTTGTGTGTTGTGAACCTGCTACAAGCTCAGCTTTTTGACCAGCAGGATTGTGAAATTCTTGCATCAGTGAAGAACACCATGGCTGATTTGCCTGGAGGTATAAGCTTCTTGTCCACTTGGGAGTTTGCAGCCAATGTTGATCCTTGTGAGTCTTTCACTGGAGTTGAATGCATAACAGTGGATGGAGTCAACAGAGTGGGCTCTCTCTTCCTTGGCCCACAATTTGCTGGAGCACCAGGGCTTTTAGGCACACTTAGTCCTAGCTGGGAAAGCTTGGTCTACCTCACTCAGCTCACAATTCTGCAGGTGAAGTGAAGGGTTTGATTCCTTATTCTGTTGGCAACCTGCAAAATCTTCAGATATTCTTCTAACTAGAACTAAATCTCAGGCAGCATCCCAGGAAGCTATGGGAATTTGCGAAACCTTGAAATTCTTCTGCTGAGCATGAATGGGTTGGATGGGTTGATTCCATGGGGAATTGGGCCGCTTCCAGCTCTCAAGATTCTGATTCTATCTAATAACAAGCTGTCTGGATCAATTCCAAGCTGCTTCTCAAGCTCATGAGCCCCCACTCATCTAGACCTAAGAAACAATGAACTGGCAGGCCAGTTTTCCAGCCTCCCACTCTCCTTGCAATACTTATCCCTCACCTGAAACTGGCTGGTTGGGAGGCTTGGTGACATCCAGCAGATTGATCTACTTGGCTTGCAGCTTTGATCAATTTACAGGTGTCATACTGAGTTTGCTCTTCACTTTCCAATCGTCATACTTGATGCTCAACCAGAACTAAATGTCAGGCGAAGTGATCAGTGTCACAGCACTCATCACTATCAATTACAACCATCTGGAAGGCACTATCTCCTCCTTCCTGTCAGGAGCACAAAGCTTACATTTCTTAACAACTTCTTCAAGTCAGTGCCATACCTGAGGTGAGTTGCAATTGTTTCCAAATCACCATGATCGTGCCCTTCCTCATAAATCGTTTCATTAGTGTGCAATATCAACAATACTTTCAGGTTTCTGGTTTAGAGATTTCAGTGTTCACTCAGCAAATTTCATGTGTTTCAATCAGATAAAATCCAACCATTTCTGTGCGTCTTTCATGCTTTATTTCGTGCAGTGTATGAGAATCTGTATGGGAGGATGAGTTTAGGGTTCAGGGTTTAGGGTTTAGTGAGCTTCATGCACTAGACTTCATGCATAAACTTCATGCACAAAATTATTTAGCTTTTTCTTCATGCATACCACTAGATAGGCCAACGTTCTCGCCTATTGCGAAGTCCGACACTCGGTACCTATAGCGTGGAACTGATCTCGACCCATTTGCGCCCGATGGGTGTGAGTTCCTGGGAAGGTTCTAACCTCCCGAGACTGTCACTCATAGCGCTCCCTCCTCCCTTCAAGGTAAGATCCAGGAGCTCTTGGAGCTTGTCACCAATATAAATATGTGTGATGTGAACCAGTCGAAGCAGCTTCGGCATCGCTCGCTGCCGTGTTCCATTGTTTTGCTTGTGTGGTATCCTTGTGCCGAGAGTTTTCTGCAGAATCACTCTCTCATCATCCAGGACTATCTAGATTTCTTAGACATTGTCTTCGATCGTGTTGTTCCTGAACTAAAAAAAATTCAGAACTAGAAATGCATTGCGACTTTCGTACATGATTTCGGAGGTCCTTTGCCTGTGAAGCAGTTTAGCTAGTATTCGTGCAGGATGTCGTCGACAGAGGAAATTGTTTTGACACATATTGGAGGAGCAGATGCTGATGACGATGCAGCTTCCGAATTACATTCCAGCTTGCAGTCTACTTCAACCGTAGAACAAGTGTTCAAGGATTTCAAAGGGAGGAGAGAGGGACTGCTGAACGCTTTGACATGCGATGTCGATGAGCTTTTCCGGCAGTTCAAGTCGCAGACGGAGGAAAATCTGTCTCTATTCGGGCTGCCGGATGGATCATGGACCGTGAGAATAGCAGAGCCGGCTCAGAAACAACAACAACTTCCCGCATTGCTAAGTCGTCCGCAACCTGTAGTGGGAATCAACTGTGCCAGAAACGAGACGCTCAACTACGACTGGCTACAGACGGCAGCCGTGCACAGTGACGTCTGGTTGCTATCGAGTGCCTTCTTCGACGGCTCCGGATTCACCAAACAGCAAAGACGACGTTTGTTCAATCTCATAAACAATAGTCCAGACTCTGCAGCAAGCGGTATCCATGACTAAAATCGGCAATCGCGCCGGGTCTCGAGAAAGAAGACAACGTCGAGATTCAGGAGAGAGCAGTTAGACGTCTCGAGGGCAGACAAATACTCATATTCACAAGTGCGAAATGAGCACAAGCAGCAAGAAAAAAAAAAACTCATGTAATGAAGAATTCTGCACTAGATGAAGCATTGTTCTTGCACTTGAAGATCGATAGAATTCTTTTGTGTTAACGCTGACGATTGTGCATGCAAGCTACATTCATAGCAACGCTACGGTAGTGATCATAGAGCAATGACGACGAACGAAGAGCGCCAAACCCTAAAGAAGGACACCCCTTTGTGTGGAAATTCTAATTCTAAACTTGTTATGGGGTTCTAAACAAACTTGGCAGCCCTTAAGCCTAGATCATAAGGACCTTATCTAGGCTAGGGGTCCTTATGATTTTGGGATTTCATTGGGAAATATGGAAACATTTATGCAAACAACTTTGGACTTTGGTAGAGTGTAATTGTTGTTTTGGCTAGAGGCTAGGGGTCCCTGAATTTCCCTTTTTTTCTTTTGGGTTTTAAAAATATTTATTTTAATTAATTAAATGAATTAACTTTTGGTCTAGTTTCATCTTTGTTACACACAACTAAACACGAAAAAAAAAATGTAATTAATTTATTCAACTAGTGCATACATTTCAAAGTAGAAATTACATAATATTAATTATGTACAACCAACCAAATGTAATAATTTGTTTAAAATGTAAGACTAAGTTTTTCTCTTAACAAAATTATGTTTAGTATTTAGAGAACTGGAATCTTTTTAAAACAGAACAGCACCCTTGGTTCAAGTTCTAACTCAATTTAGAAAAATAAGCCGATTCTCCAATTAGATTTCAATGGTAATTCGAAAAAAAACATGAAACATCAAAATCTAAAAACCTTAGAACTAAACCCAACACTCATCCAAACACCACTGGGAATTCGTAAACTCAATCATATAATAATGTATTAAATAATTTGTGCAATTCCTTTTACCCTTCTACTTGCTATCATTGGGACCATCATCCTTTGCAAGACCCATACCTAGCAAATGAAGAAATAGTCAACAAATAAATAATGGATCATATCAATAAATAACAAATAAATAACAAAATAAAGTCCATGCACATTATTATAAAAATGCATGTTCAACCCTCCACAAAATGGAAGGGAATAGGTGCAACTTTTAGATCCCAAATGAACGCCATGGTTAAATACCAAGGTTGAGAATGTGTGAATTATCAAGATAAAAGTAGGGCAAAGGCTAATTTAATTTGGAGTTTAAACTTTATAGTGCTATTCAATATAGCAGTTTTTTCACATTTCTTTGATTATCAACATGTGTACATGAATTAAACCATTCACATTTAATATGTTAAAATCATTACTCAGTGAAAAAACTCACTAAATCATTCAAGTATAGTTGCAAAGCATTGAATTGCATGTGTTTCATTATAAGTGGTTTCATCTTTTGTCCACCACCTTTTACTTAGGACACTAAATTATTCAATAAAGTCTATGGGGGATTTTCTTCCTTCATGAAATGAAAAGAAAACAAAACATGGACATCATTTAGCACTCAACAAATAGTCATCAATAAGTACCCCCAGTTAGAACTGTTCTCACTTTTGTTCTCATCAAGCTGCCAATTGGTTCTCAATCAGTTCCCCAAGTTCCCAATAGCTCCTCACTTTATCCCATATCCTTTCCACCACATTCTACTCTTGTAATAAGCAGCCCAAAAGCATATCTATTTTGGGCCTGTGCAAAACCTTGATTTCTTCTTTTTTTTGGTGTGATGAGCCAATCAAACATGCCCATTACAAAAGATTAAAAAATTGAACTTTGGGGGTCCCCACAACTAATTAATTTATGAGTCACAATATACGAAGCATAGATTGGTCATGGACGTCATGAATGAATGTTTGGCATGATCTCCATGACAAACCCAGTGACTACCCAATGGTAATTTTTATTGCTGTTTTAAGGTTTAACATTATTGAAGTGAAAATATGCACATAAAATGAAAATAAAGTTTGTTTTTTTAAGATATTATTATGTGAGACAATTTGAGAAACCTACTATACAAATCCAATTTTACTTATGTAAAACCCATTGCTCACCCAACTGCAGTATAGATTTTTGGTTTTGCAATGAAGTTATTGATAAAGTGGCCAAAACTAGGAATGAGAACCCTACTTTCACCAAAAGAGCTCATTAGTCAAAACAATGAAAAAATGAGGGATGAAACTCCCTAATCCTCCAAAAGGGAGTTTGGACTTGGATCCTTGATACTCTCTCTTTGAAGCATAGTACTGCAGTACCTTAACATTTATGCCCTGCCTATATTATCTCAAACAATGAAATTTTGTCAAATAATGAGCTCAATCTTAATATTCAGATATTGGTGCTCACTTTAACTAACAATAAACAAACTCAACATGAGGTGAGAAACAAAGGTCCGGACTAATGCCCAAAATTGGGTTGACCTTATGAATAACTATAATATATAACATAGTTTTGATATTAAAAATTATATTCAATCATCAACCAAAAAATGCTTAGTTCCTTTGAACTTTGGAACACTTTTAGTTTTCTGTGGTGCAAATTATTTTGTTGAGATGGATTGAATGCAAATGAATTTGATCACATTATTTGTGCAACGCTTCTCTAGAATGGAAAAAGGGGAAAGATAATGCGAAGGGAAGTAAAGTAGAAAACATCATTTTGAAGAAGAAAAGATAGCAGGAACTGAAGAAAGATATAGAAAGGAAAAGATGATAGCACGGAAAGAATAATAAAAGACGCCAATTTGCAATACAACCCAAAGTTTTGACCCCAAAAAATACTCATTCAATCATCAAACATGGATGTTGGTAAGCATTGATTAAGAAAATGAGGGTTATCAAGATTGAAATTCTTGTGTATAGAACCCAAAAGCTTTTACTCCAAAAAAAATAAAATCAATCAATGAATCATCAACCATGGATGTTGTGAACATTGATTAATTAATTAGTAGAAGGATGTTTATTAGGATTGAGACCTAACAAGGGGAAAAGGAAATTTGAAAGCTCCTAAGCATCTTTGTCAAAGAAATTGTAAGACTCAATGAATTCAGCCTTCATGAAAAGGACGATGTCCATGATAAGGATGAATCAGTTGTTGGTGAAGAGGACAATGTCTTTGTGGTTTGATGTGAAGACATTGACAATTTTGTTGGTACCCAAAGTTTTGATTCAAGAACAAAAAAAGCTCATTCAATCATTTTGCATGGATGTTGTGAAGTAGTGATTAGCAAACAATTGCTTATGAAAATCGAAATCTAACAAGGGGAAAAGGAAATCCCAAAGCTCATGAACATCTTTGTTAAAGAAATTGACAAAATGAATTGGGCGTTGATGAAAAGGACAATGTCCTGGAGGTTTTACACAAATACATAAAAGTTTGGACTCAAGGAAAAAAGCACTCATTCAATCATCAACCATGGATGTTGTAAAGCTTTGATCAGTGAAAGGATGCTTACTGAGATGCCTGTCAAGATTGAAATCAAACATGGGGGGAGGAAAAGGAAATCGAAAAGCTGGTGAACATCTTTGTCAGAAAAATTTGAGAAAACAAATTAGATGTTGATGGAGAGGACAATGTCCTTGAGGTTCAACACAAAGACATCAAAGTTCTTACTCGAGGGAAAAAAAACTCGTCCAATCATTAACGATGGATGTTGCCAGCATCAGTTAGTAGAAAGATCCTTTATCAGGATTGAGATCTACCAAGTGGACGGAATTCAAAAGCTCATTCATGACCATCTTTGTTGGAGAATTTGTAAAAATGAATTAGGTGTTGATAAAGAGGACAATGTCCTTGAGATTTGATGTGAAAACTTCAAAGTTTTGACTCAAGAAACAAATAAAATTCATCATTCAATCATTAACCATGGATGTTGCAAACATTGGTTAGCGGAAGGACGCTTATCAGGATTGAGATCTAACAAGGGGAGAAGGAAATCCGAAAGCTCATGAGCATCTTTGTCAGAGAAATTGTAAGAACGAATGAGGTGTTGATGAAGAGGACAATGTCCTTGAGGTTTGATCCGGCGAAGCTCACCGTTTCTCGTCAAGTAATCCTTGTAATTGGAAGCTCGATCGAAGACGTTGCGAGGTGGCAAAGGACCCAACACTTCCATGATTTCTCGAAGATGGTCTTCGTCTCGAGAGTATTCGTGTCCTCCACTCCGCGGATTGAACAACGCATTTCCCGTTGCCAGCTCGAAAACAAGACACGCAACGGACCAAATGTCCGCAGATGTCGAGAGCTTCTTGGCACCCAACAGTACTTCCGGACATCTGTAAGGTCGCGTCTGAATGTCACGCGTCAATTGCTTGTGCGTCCAAAAAGCTGTCCCCAGATCTGCAATCTTGCACCTGGTATCGATGTTGTTGAGCAAGAAGCTGCCGCTGCTGCTCGCAGCACATAATTGGGTTTTGTCCTGAACAACTCTCATTGATGAAGTTGCTTGATTCGTCTTTGCAACACGGTGATCGACGACGGCGGTCTTCGATTTCGGTGATTGCTGTGGTGGAGAATCATTGCTGCCACCAACAAACGTGACTCCAGCAGCTTGACATTGCCACCCGCGTGCTGTCGTCGTTGTCATTGTTTTGTTTCTGCTGGAATTAGGGTTAGGGTTTCTAGAGTCTACGGGAGGGGGTTCTTTACTGCTGCTGCTCACCTCTTGCTTTGCTCGACTCGTGGAATCAGGTGAAATTGTAGAATCGTAAGTACCAACGGTTTCTGCTGGTTGATGGATTTTCAAGGGCAATCCAGGCTCATGTGCAGCCGCAAGCTTTCTTGTGGTAGTGGTGACAGTGGTGTTGGTGTCTTTCGTCTTCATCAGATTCTCTTTGTCGTCAAAACATTCAGGGTTCTTCTCACTTAATGATCCCTGGTTGTTGGTGACGGGATTGATGTTGTTGTTGTTGTTGTTGCCGAGGATTTGATTCTCACGTCGTGCTCTTTTGGTCACTGGATTGTGGGTAGCAGCGTCAGTAGCTGGTTGTTTGCGAGGATCTTTATCCGGATCCAAGGGGGAGACGAGGAGAATGTTCTCGGGCTTGACATCTGTGTGAATGATCTTGAGCTTGCTATGAAGGTAGTCAAGACCCACAAGGATTTGTCTGGAGAGTTTTTTTACAAGAGGGAGAGGTAATCCTTTGTACTTGTTCTTCTTCAATAAGACAAGCAAGTTGTCGCCCAGGTACTCCAGCACCATGCAAGTATGTCGACGACCATTTGGAGCCCTGTGATCGAAATGGTCAAGTAATCGAACCACGCTTTTGCTTCCTGCTTTATCTCCAGCAGCAACTTCTTTTAAGATCTTGATTTCCTCTTGAGCTGCTTGTGCACAATCTCGTGAACCGTTTTGTACCTTCAGTGCTACAAACGCTTCTTGATCCGAATCCCAAGCAAGCCAGACAGTGGAGAAAGAACCGGACCCAAGTTTTCTGTGCACTTTATAACGACCTTCTTTGAAGGTGCTTCCCACACGAACAGCCAGAACTTCCTTGTTCATGCTTGGGTCATCATGGCTATTGTTCTCCGAATCACCCATCATATCACTACTATGGCTTTCCGAAATCAATGCCGGTCCACTCGCGGTATCACTCCACTCGCGTCTCGCATCTCTTGGAGCCTCCAACACGTCCATGTTACCAGTGCTATCAGAGAAGTTCACATCTGTGAAATCAGCGCTACTAGAGCTTGGTAAGCTTCTTCCCTTTCGATCCTCCTTCATTTTCTTCGTTCTTTTGACTCTTTTCGTCAATTCTTTCTTCACCTTCATTACGTGATCCTTCCTCCTGGACTTCCTGACAAACACCTTCCTGTTTGCCGCCCCCTTCTTCGTCCTCCTCCTGCTGGAAGCCTGCATATTGCGAGTTTTCTGACGCATTCTTTTTCCTCCCCAAAATTATGACAATAACAAACTCCGAATATTGCTTGCTTTCTTCTCCCAATTCACAATTCACCAGCAGCTTCACAAAGGGATTCTCACACAAACAAAGTCATGAAATCGCGTCCAAAAATTCTCTCGCTCGCTCGAGAGTGCGAGCGAGCCAGCGAGCAAAGCAATCAAGCAAGCAGCCGCGAGAAGCTCGTTGAACTGTGAAACCCTAAACTTGTCTGCTGCCAACAAGAAGCTGCCCGGACCTTTGGGGCAGGAGGAGGAGGAGGAACAAAGAACAAAAGTTTTACACACAAGCGGGACGAGATCAAAAAAGTACGCAATAAAGGAAGAAAAAGGTCAATAAAACTGTAAATGCTAAAAAAGTGAATGAGGACGGGGAAGGATGGGGCAAAAAGGCATGGTAAAAAGTGCGATTACACAAAGCGAGGTGACGGTTGGAAAGCGCAAAAGAAACACAACCGACGTAACCCCTGCAAATCCACTTAATTTACTTTTTGCCAGCTCAGTAAAGTACCTTGCCAACATCACCTGCGAACTGGTAACTAGTAGCTAGTAACTGGTAACTAGTAACTGGTAACTAGTAGCTAGTAACTAGTAGCTAGTAACTGGTAACTAGTAACTGGTAACTGGTGTCTAGTCTCTTGTAACTGGTAACTAAAAACTGGTAACTGGTAACTATTTGCTTGGTAACTGATACCTGGGAACTATTTAAGCTGGCAACTGGTAACTAGTATATTGTAGCTAGCAACTAGTAACTGGTAATTTGTAACAATATGCTCGTGACTGGTAACTGGTAACTGTAAAGCTTGCAGCTGGTAACTAGTAACTATTAGCTGGTAACGGGCAACTGCTAGCTGATCACTATTTGCTGGCAACTGGTAACTAGTGGTAACAATTTAGCTGGCAACAGGTAACTAGTAACTATTAGCCGGTAACGGGTAACTAGTTACCGGCAATTGTGCGGTTACCGGGCGGTTGAACCTACTCGGTCCTATGTACTCAGAGTAGGTAGGTAGGTAGGTAGGAAGGTAGGAAATTAGGTAGGTAGGTACGTAGGACTGGGGGTTCAAAGAGTTTCTTCAGAGGCTTTCGCCTGACCAACGCGGTAAATGCAGCGAAGGATTTTGGCGAAGGAGGATGTTTCGCAGGAGCTCGTGAAGATCGATCGTGGATCCTGTGTCTCTCGATCCTGCTTACACAGGTTTTGCTATTGAAGTTGTTGCAATAGAAATTCGGAGTTTGCAAAGCTCTAGTGGTTCTGCTTTCAGTTGATGCAAATAGCAAGACGAGGCCAGAAACGGTAGAGAGATAAGAGAGAACGAGACATAAGGGGGGACAGATAGAGACAAAAACACTCAAAGAGACAGTGTGTGTGCGCGCGCGAGGGAGAGAAGAAGACACACAGCGAGCAAGTGGTGTATGGTGACAGGGCTGAGAGCAAAGGTTTCTAATGGCTACGGGGATGGTGATGGAGATGAAGGAGACTTTGGTATCGTTGCTGGATGCGCCGCTTGCTGATGCCGTCATCTTTGGCATTCACATCGATGGTATGTGATTGTGTGCGCGTGTTTTTTTTGTTGGGTTTTTTGTATGTGTGTGTCTGGTTTCTTTACCGGGTTCTTCAGTTGTTGTCCAGCGTATGAGAATCTAGGGGTTTCTGAGTTTCTGATTTAGGCAACCGTGTTAGTGCAGCTAAAAAAGTGTAGGTCGTCGAGAACTAGGCCCCCTATAGATTCAGGATATGCTCAGTTTGTCGCTTGAGATGATGAGCTCGTTCTTATTCATTTTTCTTAGTATTTTCCTTTTGAGTAGAGCATTTGGAGAACGAGCGTTTTTTTTCCATCTGGACGTTGTTTCTGTGGGAGGAAGCTTAACCCTAATAGTTGCTTGATGTCTTTCGTGAACGGGGATTTCACAGGTCATTTGTTCTTGGAGACACTGCTTGTTGTGGTGATTGCTTTCTTACTGCTACAGAAGAGCTATCAGCCTGAGAAGCGTCCCCTGACTGAACAGGTGAACTCTCTCTCTCTCTCTCTCTCTCTCTCTCTCTCTCGCTGTGTTCCATGCTGTAGAGCTTCCACTCAGTCTTCACAATGACAAGCTCTTTTTCTCTCTCCCTGTTTCAACTACCTACTTCCTTGGTTGAAAGTCTTGCACTCTCTTTCTGGACCTTCGTCTACCAGTCTGCAGTTTTTAATAGCCTCCAGGAGTTTCCATTTCTACACAGGTTTAAGCATTTCAGTAAGTGATTCAAGGGGTGCATTATGACAAGCAGCAATAGCCAGATCAAGACTTAAGCATGACTCATAATGAAATTCAACTATGGATGCATGATTTGTTTAGAATCACTATGATCAGATTTTATGTAGTATTAGGTTATGTTTTCCTGTTCCTTCAAGGTTTCTCAAAAGCATTCTTGTTTACTTCCCTTCATAATTTCTTCTTCCTTTTGTTTTTCTACTGTGATGAGCTTCATTGCCATGTGTGGCAACAGTGTCATGATAGCTTCCTATGGTGTTGGGGTGTGATCAGGAAATTGATCAGTTGTGTGATGAATGGACCCCAGAACCCCTCCACCCACCCATCACCAAAGAGATGGAACTTTCACCGCCTGTGCTTGAAAGGTAAATATATCTATCCCCAAGGTAGAATACCCCATCTTATTGACATTCCAAAAATTGGTAGCTTTGTCATCTTATTCAGATGAGCATCCAATTGCATTGTCAAATGGGTTTCAGAGAGAATCTGAGGACAGCTTCAGCACCTGTGAGTTACATTGTCAGTTTTCTTGATTGCCTGGGGCTGCTGCAACTTTTTAAATGTTTCCAAAATGCAGTGCGGCAGGACCACACACAGTCGTCAATGGAAAGGATATCATCAATTTGTCTTCAGCTAATTATCTTGGTCTGATTGGGCATCCCAAAATCAAGGTGCCTGGCATTGGAGTTCTTATCATATTTTCTGCTTTAGGATTTCGGCTTTTGTTGTGATTCTTCAAATTCAATGTGGATACACTGCTTGGTAATAATGAGCCCTTGACTTTAATGTAATTGCTTGTGGCCTCCTTCAGTATCCATATGTTTCAATTCATTAGCCATGGTACTGTATAGACCATCTAGTTTGTAACATAAGTATGGTGACTGGCTGCTGTAGGAAGCATGTAACGCTGCCCTAGAGAAGTATGGAGTTGGAGCCTGTGGTCCTCGTGGCTTTTATGGTACCATTGGTAAGGAATATCTCCTTCTTTATGTATATAAAAGTACATACTGGGCCCAGTTTTATGGAGAAAGTTTCAATAGGAATTTTCCATTTTCTACACAGCTTTAAGATGGCCAGAAGTCTTAGAATCAGAGGTTAGAAATTATAAGTTGTCAGATGGCTCAACTTATAAGTTGATGTATGGTTGTGAGAGTTGAAGGTTGAGAGAGCCTTTGCATTGACAATGATGTTCTTTACTACCTTCTTTCAAGCAGGGTGCTAGCTTTGACAATGTATGATAACCTCCTGCCTTCAACTTGTTTGGTTTTAGCTACATTTGGGTTTTTTCATCAGCCTAGCCATCATGGCAAAATGTGGCCAATTATGGGTCCTCCTACCTGGATAGTGCAGGATGCCCTATTTGAATTTTTGAAAATGTGATGCAGTCTTCTGGGTTTTCCTGAATTCCTGCTTTGTTTGGGTGAGCAGATGTGCATTTGGACTTGGAAGCAAAGATAGCACAATTCATGGGAACACCGGATTCTATTTTGTATTCTTATGGGCTGGCTACAGTGTCAAGTGTGATTCCTGCCTTTTGCAAACGAGGCGATCTTATCCTGGCGTATGTCCCTCTCTTGGAATGGGTTCCCTGGTTTGTTTCTAATGGATCTGTTCACATAGTGATGACCCTCTGTTCCTGGGAAAGTTTTTTAACTGTGTGCTAATTTTCATTTGCTTTGGATGGAAAATGCAGTGATGAAGGTGTGAACTGGGGCATACAAAATGGTTTATTTTTGTCAAGGAGCACAGTGCGGTACTTCAAGCACAATGACATGGCATCCTTGGAAGCCCTTCTGGAGGATGTCAGGCAAGAGGACCGGCGGAAGAAAAAGGTGCTGAATCGTCGATTCATTGTTGTGGAAGCCATCTATCAAGTAAGTATTTGAAGCTGGATCTTATGCTCCTTCAGTCTTTTTTAAACTGATTTTGAAGTGGCTGGTACAGAACCTTTATTATGTTCTATAGACAGACAGCATGAGTTAAATTTGGTTTCTGTGAGCAGAACTCAGGTGAGATGGTACCCTTGGATACAATAGTGCGATTGAAGGAGAAATATCTTTTCAGAGTCCTTGTCGATGAGAGCAATTCCATTGGTGTTCTTGGCAAAACTGGTCGGGGACTTTCAGAACATTTCAATATTCCGGTATATCACTGTACTCACCTTGTGACTATCCTCTGTTTGTGAACCGTGGATTGTAAGTTCACCCAATATTGCAATACTATTCTCCTTAATGACCATACTGATGCTAAAGTGGACAAGGCATTTCTTAAGTTAGCAATTGGTCCATGGCAGGTGGAGAAGATAGACATAATCACATCAGCTATGGGCCACTCTCTAGCTTCTGTTGGTGGCTTCTGTACAGGCAGTGCGAAGGTTGTAGATCACCAGGTTTGTCTGCTTACTCTTGGGCTATTCCAGTATTAGCACCCACTACAGGTTTTTGCTTTCACAAACCCTGAAACATAAAGGCTTCTTGAAATTCTAAAAATTACCATGAGTCATGACTTAGTTGATATACATGACCTCTGTTTGTTTCTCTCCCTTGACCAATTTGCTTGTAGCTATGCAGCGGCTGAGTGGAGCAGGTTATTGTTTTTCAGCAGCACTACCGCCATTTTTAGCTAGTGCATCAATCGCTGCCTTGGAGCTCTTGGAAGATAATCCAGTGCTGCTTACCAGACTTCGACGCAACATTTCTTTCTTCCGCTCAAGTACATCTCATCCTATGCTTTAAATGCTTTGGTAGTTGAGGAGCTGCCCAAAGAGAACTCTTAAATCTGCAGCTAATCAAAGTAACTTCAATGTCTGTTCTTGCCATAGAAATCCATGCCAGTCTAACTGAAAAGTTCTGTAGTGTGAATTAGTGAAGATGTTTGCACTCCCCCTTTTTGTCCATAGCACTTACTGTGGTCTCATGGACAGAGCTTGCAACAATTCCTGGAGTGGTGGTCAGAGGACATGCATTGTCTCCATTAATTTTCTTGCATTTGCAACGTTCGGGATCTTTTGCTGAAGACTCAGTCATCTTGCAACAAATTGTTGATAAGGTAATATATATGCTTCCATCTATATTCAGAGTACTACAGTATTTGAGTACACATAATCACATCCTAGATCAAAAGTGATTGTTAGGTTTGTGCGAGAAAGTGAAACTCTGTGCATTGGTTTATAAAGGAAATCTGAGTAGAAATGTGGATGTCAGGTCAGAGCTTTGTAGTGCATCAGGTCAAGGAAGAAACCTCAAAAAACAGCTATGAATTGAAAAACCACATTCCCTGAAGTTGTTTGCTTAATAAACCTAAGTTAGTATTCTGTTTCTTTCCTTTGAGATTCTATAGAACATTGGTCATTAAACTGTGTCACAGTTTCAATAAGCTTCAGGAGGACATTGTAAGAGAAGTGTCTTCTGAGGGAGACAAATGCCATATAGGTATGCCTGTCTTTTACTATAGGGTCATAATTTCCATATTTTGAGTTGTCTTGATGGGATGTTGGAAAGCAGATGTTGGAGGAAGGGGTGCTTCTTAGTGCCAGCAAACGTTCACTACTAGACAAGTGCAAGCTTGGGGCAGGAATTCGCATTATGGTGACAGCTAGTCACACTGAAGCTGAGCTTCTCTCTGTGTCCTCATCCTTGGGTAATGTCATTCAGTCTGTTGTCGCAGCTCAATCTTAATCAAGTCATAGACACAACAATTTACAGTAGGAAAAAGCTTCATTTTGTACCCAGAGCTGTCAATGTGATTCAGAAAATTTCTCTTTTTTATATGGTTAAAAGACACTTTTGCCTGCCCATTCATGTCAGATTTTGGTCTTATGAAGTAGTCATGTTCCCTGTACACTCATACAAAAGGTATTGAAAGCAACAGAATCTCAGAATGAGAGGCATATGGGCTGGAAAGTAAGTCAACCATGTCTGTCTGTTTCTTTTCATGATAACCATTGTCCTTCCACTAAGACGCAAGTTATTTGTTTAAGGTTGGTCCATATTTCACAAATAAATATCTGTTTCTTTTACTGGCCCTCTTTGCCCTGCTACTGTTATTTATTTTTTTAGTAAGGCAAAATCCTGGTTTGCATCTTGATTGCATACATTATATTTGATTGCTTATGGTTGGATCATGTGTATGGAACCAATTTTACAAAATGCAATCAGTCTGTATGCTCCAAAGCACAAAGCACAATCTATAAATGCAAAAAAATGCAACAATTTCTAATGTTCCAAAACACAATGCACAATGTACCAAATGTTACAAGAAGTAACAATGTAACAGATGGTAATGTTCCAAAGCACGATTTACAGAAGTTACAAAATGCAACAGTTTGAATGTCAGAAAGCACAAATCACAATCTATGAAGGTTACAAAATGCAAACAGTTTGTGCATTGGAACGCACAAGCACAATCTACAAATGTTACAAAATGCAATCATCTGTATGTCCCACAGCACAAAGCACATTCTATGAAAGTTACAAAATGCAAACAAGTTGTGCATTCAAATGCACAATGCACAATGCTTTCCCAGAGTTGATTGAGACTCTAAAGTCTGTGAAAGCTGTCCTTTGCAATTGAACTCGTGGACAATTTCCATAATGTTTGTCAACTGTAAATCACCCAAAAACTATCTAAGCAGTCCTCCACAATCATCAAAGACATCATGGCTGTCAGAATGGACCCTAAAGAAGGGAGAAAAAGTTTGGATATTCGACTTTCAGGTTTTACAATTGCACTGACTTAATCTTCAAATCATGTTTTAAAAGTTTTATGTTTGTGCATTCATAGATCAGCACCAAACACTAATGGAACTATCAGTAACATAAATAATCCAAGTCTAAAATGACACAAATAGACACAAGCAAAACAATGGTGTGGAAGCCAAGCTGCCTCCTACTCCTGAATCTGCTTTAAAATCTCACAAAAAAGTGAGATTTCAGAGCCACTCCCAAACCCTAACACCAACATGCTGAAACCCTTCTCAAGCTGAAATGAGTTCTAGCAAGAACAATCCTACAAAAAAATTAATCTGTTTTACAGTAAATACCTCACATCTACAATGTACCACGATTGCAACAACATTCTGTTAAAGATGAACTGCATTAGCCCCCAACCATTTCAATTTAGCTCAACTCTGTTTAAACACTCTAAAACTGTTCTCAATCAAGGTTCTCAATTCTACTGTGAACTCATCGTAGAACACATGAGCTGAAGTTGACTTCCCAGATACATAGGTGGATGTATTGGTGGGACATGCATTCTATACATGTCACAACAACCTTATCTTGATTCAAGAAATGCTGCATACTAGTGTGAACAAAAAAACTCAAACTGCATTGATAATTGACATATTTGAACAAGTGCATTAGAGGTCCACTTGAGCATGAAAACTTGCTTGATAGAATATAAACTTTAACACAAAATATATGAAAAAATACAAGACCAAAGAATAATCACTCATTATCTCCTCAGAAATATCATCTTGAAGTAAAGGGCCAGGGACTTTGCAGCTGTAGGGGCTGATAAGACTGAACCAGGTGTAAGTGCAAGAAAGTAAAATCCAAAATTCACTCATGGCCCAGCTACATACAGGGTGGCAGCCCAACAAAAAATTGAGCAAGACTCTTGTCATTGCCCTGAAAAAAAGAATGAAAGTCACCTGAAACTGACAATATTTGCTAAGAAAGGATCAAGCAGACTGTTCACAACAAAAGGCATTTACAGCCAGTCTAAGACAAATCAGATGTATGGGACATGGGTATGACAAACAAGTGTAGGCTAATTTGAAGCTTGCCTTCTTGAGACAACAGCTTGTTTCATCTCCTGTAGGGCATCAACCATGTATTGGCAAAGGGTGTCTGGGTCTGGAATAAGGTCTCTGGCTGTCTCAACAACCAAGCTTGCCTTTCCAGCATAACTCTGAAAGAAAATGGATAGTGACTGCATCCACATGAACACATATTACTACCAGGCATACAGAAAAACACCAACATCCTTGCAGACGTTGAAATTTGGGTTCAGTTCGGAAAGCCAGTCTATAAAACACAAAGCAGATTGGTTCATTTTGTAGATGGATAATGTGAAGGTGTACTCACCACTGGGTGTCCAGCTGTAATGGCATACATATGCACAATAGGATTTCCAAGAAATGTGACAGGCTCCAGAGGCCCTGGCAAATTTGACACTGCCAATGTCATCTGTAACGTTACATGCTCGGTAAGCCATGTTGGCAGCTGATCAAGTTCCAACAAACCCCACCTCACTGGTGTCAAAAAAACATTAATAGGAAAGTTGGTAGAACTCCAAAACAAGAAACAACTCTGTCAGCTATACAGATAGATTGACTTCCTCCCTGAATTCTAATAAAGAATAGAGACCCTATTGAACCACTGAGAGTAATGGAAATAGGTTGAAAGATGAAGGTCGTACAACTGGCCCAGTAATTGACATCAGGAGTGCCCCACTCCAGTATGTGAATGCAGCTTCAAGAGATGCCTTCATCCGGTTGCCAGTTTTCTTGGCTGCTCGTACACATTCAAGTGGATCACTAGAATGCTTGAGAGGAATTGGAAAGATCAAATATCCAAGTTGGTTTCCCCACTGTGTCTGGGATCCACCCTCCATCATTGATGCAAGTTCCTGCAGCCAGTAGCAACAGTGAATAGAATGTAACCTTGTGTTCAATAAACTACAAACACTGTTTTGGAAAAGAATTTATCCAGGGGTCACTACATTCTGCCTGATGCATCCCCTACCTGAAGGCCTGGTGATGATCTCATGTTCCTTAAGACTGTTGCACGTATTCGGAGGTGGTCCACTTTTGATGTGTTTTTCCTGTGACTGACAACTTCATTTTGTGTCATTGTGGGAGTTTGGGCTACTCCTTCCATTTGTTTGTAATCCCCTTCAGATTCAAGCTCACCTGCAAAAGTTGTTCATACCAAGTTATCCAGTTAGCAAGCATACCAAGTTGGTAGGGATCATCTTGTCTATATGGTCTTATGACAATGAATACATATCAGCCTTGCTATGCATGGTCCATGGCAACAAGTAGATACTTCCATGTTTACCCAAAAACCACAGGTTTGCTTGAAGAAATGTGAGACAAATACCAGCAGGTTTCGTAAGGTGTTGCCCCTCCAAATACCGTCGAAGGCCTGCTCCAATGATTCCCATGAGAACATCATTTATTGTCTGTGATCAACAATACTTAGCCTCATGAATCATCATCACAACAAATTCCACAGCATACATTCTCTTTGTTTGCTGTCTTTCTGAATGATAGGTTATTCTGACCAGAAGCCAGCCATGAAAAGAAGAATCCAACAACTTACCCCATTAACAGCATTCTTCACTATACGCATATCATCAATGTCAATTACAGCATACATAAGACTCTTCTGAGCCCTGCCCACGCCTGCATGGCCCTTGATCTTTGTATCACTGTCCTTTAACCATAAAACAGTTGCCATAAAATAGGCAATGCCGGTCACCGTGTTCCAAATAAGAATCAATGTCTTCCACAATGAAGTCAGGAGGAAAATATGTGGATCAGCATTCTGTTTCAACTTTTTGGCTGGAATTGATGGCATTGTGTCAGGGTGATCAACACGTCGTGTGCATGCCAATAAGAGAGACATGAGAGAAGCTCCATCACCTAGAGAATGATGCAAACGGAAAATCAAATGTGCAGCTGCATCTCCTGATGTCCCGTTCAATATATGGCACTCCCACAAAGGCTGTGAGAAGCTCATGGCTGGTGCAGTTGCAAGATCTGCAACATACTTTTCAACAAAAGATGGAGCTGCAAAGTCTTCTACTGAGAAACCAAATGGCTCGAAAACATGAGCATTGATGTCTACATCTGCAGGTACCCAGACCTCTGTACCTTTTGCATTTTTTTTCTGCACCATGTCACCAATCACCTGAAATTAGCTTGATCAGTGTGACATATATCCTGGAATACTTAAGATCCTAAACCCTATACGCAACAGAATCTGCAGGAAACAGATCAACAAGATAATGCCTGCACTAGTGGAGAAAGTTAATTGAACACAGAGAAATGCTGAGAAGACAAAAATGCACTACATTTCTGATAACAATGAGTGACTTTACCTTTTTCCTTATAGCCATTACCTCCATTTTGGAGTTGGACACCTTCTAGTTTCTGTAAAAGAGGCTAAATGGATGCATACTTTGTCTGCTGCAATTACTAAGGAAGACAAGAACAAGGAAAACGAACCATGACACTGTGGAAGCGCTTGTGTTTCACCAGCGTTTCTTCCAGTGCCACCCTGACCTCTGGCAAGTTGATGGGATTCTTGAACCCAAGGGTGCACATGATGTAGCAGTTCATACTAGGTTGGATAAACAACCTGCCACATGGTGTAACAGGCTCTTCTGGCTCTGCTTGTCTACCAAAAATGGTGGGAGACTCTGTGCTGTGATCAGGTTTTGTCACATTTAGTCGCAGCCTCAACGAGTTAACCTCCTCTGATTCCATCTCAATGATCTAGAACCCACTGCCAATCCCACCGTCTTCTTGCTTGTGTTTCCTTCCTTTAACTGAAGCTCTATGATTCATTCACTAGTGCAAAGATTTGAAACATGTCAAATCCCTCTCCACTTCAATGCAAACCACAAAAAGAGAGAGAGAAGGCCTAGCTTAGAACAAATAGAAGCCCATACAACAACATCATCATTATCATTCTTGTCTTACTTTTCTTCACCAGAAAACTTCCATTCAAAGCCTCTTGATTCACGACCTCCTAATTGAAGCAAACCAAAGCAAACGTATTACAACCCAAGAGAGCTTTTGATTCCCAATCCCGTATCAAGCACATGAATATCTTCCGCCTCTTATTACATCCAATCAAAGATCCTTGACCAAAAGAATGAGGCCCTCCACAACATACAAAAAAAGAAATCCTCAAGGGAAAAAAAAAATCTGCTTAAAAGGAGATAAAAATGATCCAACTCAAGATCTCCATTCTTCCACTACTTGCATACCCTCGTGCATTTCATTGCTCTTCTTTTTATCTCCTTTCAAACTCACTCGCCTCCAGGGTTTGTATCGCAATCTAGATCCAAAATACAGCATCATCATCATCATCATCTTCTTCTTCTTCTTACTCTTCTTCACAAGCAATCGATTCACGAGCATTTCTTGCTCTTCTTTAACTACGTTCAAAAACTAACTCAGAGCTTGTATCTGGATCTATCCTCAATACATCATCATCATCAATATCTTCTTCTTCATAATTTCTTACTCTTGAGATTATCGATTCACGAGCATTTCTTGCTCTTCTTTATTTCCCTTCAAAAACTCGCTCGCTCACTCGCTCACTCACCTCCAGAGCTTATACCTCGACCTAGATCCAAAATCCTCAATACATCATCATTATCATCGTCTTATTCTTTTTCTTCACCTTCTTCTTGCTCTTAAAGCCTCTGATTTACCATCATTTCTTGCTCTTCCTTAATTCCGTCAAAAACTCACTCACTCACCTCCAGTCGAGCTTGAATCTCGATCTAGCTCCAAATCCTCATGAATACGTCGTCATCATCTTGTGGTTGCTGTTCTCATTCTTCTTCTTCTTCTTCTTCTTCCTCTTCTTCTTACTCTTTTTCCTAACAAGAAAATTTCCTTCGGAGCAAAAGAGTAGGTAGTGCAAGGGGAAGAAAAAATGGAATTTTGTGTGTATGCTTTTTTTTTGGCCTTGCCTATCAACAAGGCAAGGATGTTGTGTCTGGATTCAGCACAGTAAAATTTATTGCGAAAAAGTCATAATGTGTCGGTTTATCTCAGGAAATTGGTTTTTCTGCACCAAATTCGTGCAGCTTGCCGTGGCTGGTGAAAGGCGCAACACAGTTGTGCACATCCAAAAAAGAGTGTAATGAATTGGACCTAACTACAGTTCAGTATTTCTGATTGGTCGATCATAATGATTGGTCCAGTTTATTGGTGGGGTTGCAAAAAAAAACTATAAACTTAGACATTTTATTTTATTGTCCAGAGTGACATAATGAACACCGGTGGAGATGCTCTGAGGGATTATGGACCCTAGGTAATAATAGGTCTATTTTTATATGAGGATATTTTTGCTTGTGTTGAAACTTGAGATTTTAGTTATAGAGTTATAATATCTTGAAGGATTTTGGTTTTTCTTCTAAGGATTTTTTGAAGATTATATTTCTGCATGGTGAAATATTTGAGTTTTTGAGGATTTTTGAAAGATGATATTTTGGCTTGTTTTGAAACTTGAGATCAGTTATAGAGTTGTAATATCTTGAAGGATTTTGGTTCTCCTTTGACAGGATTTTTTGATGATTATATTTTTGCATGGTGAAATATTTGAGTTTTTTGAGGATTTTTGAAAGATGATATCTTGGCTTGTGTTGAAACTTGAGATCAGTTTTAGAGTTACAATATCTTGAAGGAATTTGGTTTCTTTTACAGGATTTTTGTGAAGATTAAATTTTTGCATGGTGAAATATTTGAGTTTCCATAATTCTTCTTTTGCCTTAAGATATTTTTCAATGTAAATGGCAAGGCCACAGTGTGACACACCCCGTGTTTTCCTTTGGTTTAGACATCCTCCTAAAAAAGACAATTACAAGGTTTTTGGGAATTTTTTTTGAATGGCCAATCTAGACTTTTTTTAAGGTAAATAGTATTAAAAGAATCAAAATCATTGCTACATTTCTTCTTTAAATAGTAGTAGCTTACCTATTAAATAGTAATAGGTAGAGAGAATGATGCCTGAATTGTTGTCACCTATGGATGAATTGCCATTTTGACTCCATCTATTTTTGGTGGATGAATTGCCATTTTTGCTCCATTGGCTCCAGCTTTTTTATGGATGCATTGTTATTTTGGCTCCAGCTATCTTTAGGGATGAATTGTCCCATCTTTTGTGTGGATGAATTACCATTTTTGCTCCATGGATTTTCATTTTGGCACCATCTATTTTATGGATCAATGGCCATTTTGGCTCCTTTTTTTTTAAATGGATATTGCAATTTTGGCTCTATCTTTTTATCAATGATCATCAATTCGGCTATATCACAAAATTGAAAAAACAAAATATTGGTTATATTGGAGAATCAAGAGGGAGTTTCGTTTCCATTTTATGAGAAAGATCAATCTTGAGGGCAAGGTGGGTTTTCGAGGTTGGCTTCCAAGTGTTGATGTACTCATAGGTATACGGACATTAAACCAAGTGGAGGATACCACAAACTTTGGGAAAGGTGCAAAGTAGAAACAAGGATAGACCCACTTGAAAACTTCCTCATTTGTGGCTTCACCTGGAAGGGAGAAAGAGAGTATGGAAAGATCTAGTATGATTAGCTCCGTCATAGTATGTGTGTCATGCTTTATGATGTGTAAAGCCCCGGGGTGTGTGTGTGTGTGAACTTTGACTACCACCTCATCATAGGACCCTTACTTGAGGAATGACCCCACCTTGGAGCTTCACATTACACTTGAATATCCCTCTTAGAAAAGAGGAGGGATGTTACGCTTACTCCATGCATGAGTGGTAGGGAAATTATGCTTAAGTGATAGCGTCACATCTAATGTTATCTCGTTCATAAGTCAATGGCAATGAAATTAGTTTTACCTTTGTATTTCACATATGCAATGTTAGAAAACATAAAAATAAGTGCGGTATGCTTGTTGGCAAGTTAGTGACAATTGTTCATCTAGCATTCAATCTAGTCCAAAATGTAAATTTCACTAAAAGGTTTGGTGGTAAATTGAAATCGTATCCCGGGTTTTTCTAGTGTATACACAAGATGCCTTACAAAATCTTAAAAGTTTGTCCAAAAGCATAATGCCCACAAAGGTAAAGTTACAATTTTCATAAAGGTTGTAGGATTTTTTTCCCCATGATACTTGACATGTATTTGGTAGGTACAACAGGAATTTGTTTATAAAACAACGGTACCCATGAATTACCATTATATGATGTTTGAATGCAACATATATATGGACATGGCATGATAGACAATGTCGTTATGTAAAATGAACTCAATTGTGAACTCATGAGATAATATCAATGTTAGATGATGATGATAAGAAAGGTGATGTTAAGTGAATCACATGGCATTTCAAGGAATTATAATTAAGTGTTAAGGAAGATAACAATTAATCATTCTACAGCTAAGTGTGGTGTAAAATCACTCCACTCTCAAGGAATAGGTGTTAAAACCCTCCCCTTCCTTCAACTTGTGAAATATGTATGATTAGCTTCATGATAATATTTGTGTCATGTTTTATGATGTGTAAAGTATGGAGATGGGGCATATGGGTAGACTCGGCTAGCACATCATCCTAAGCCCCCTGATTTCAAGATTGCCTCCACCCTAGGGCTTTACCTTATAAATATCATGTGACATGCATGACCATATAATGCATATGATAAGTTATAAATATAAAATAATTCATTGTGTACGTGTTGGTTAGAATCCTTTGGCATGAATCGTGTGAAAAAGTTGTTGCAAAGTTTCTCAAGTCTTTAATGAGAATAAAGAAAAAGAAAAAAATGTCAATAATGAACTAAAGGTCAAAAAGATCAAAAAGTAATTTTTCACTCACCTATTATATATATATTCCACAAAGTAATAGTCATTGAATAAAATTCCATAGATTGACATTCATAGGCAAGAAAAATTCAGCCATGGACTTTTTTAAAATGCAAATAATATCCAACTGATTTTTTCTACCTAATAATTTATATTGAAGGGTTGGGGATCACACACTAGCATTGAAATCAATTAATAACTTTCAAATGTCAAACATCCAATACAAAGTACTTTGCTTGATAGCATAAAGGTATTTACAAGCTAGAGTGTTCATAAATAGATGTCATAATTTATGAATCTTTTTACATTCATATGGATTAAAATGTGTTACAAATCAAATGTTCTTTAAGTTTTACAAAAAACAATTCTTATATGTATAATTTTTACATAATTTAATGTTATACAATTTAAATTACTTTAGATACTAAGCACACACACATAAGAACAAACAACAAAGGAATGTAAAACAAATCCATTATTTATTGTTGTAAGACCAATAGTGCTAAAGACAAAAGAAACAAAAAGAAGGACAAAGTCCATATAATGGTATGAAGTAATAGGAAATGAAAGTTGAATAAGAAAGAAACTAAGTGAGAATATTCAATTTGAACCTAAATATATTGTGATGTGATGTGGCATGTGATGCATTTTATTCAATGGAATTGAACACTCATGCTTAACATTCCCACTTGTTATGGAAAGTATGAAAAAAGTGTTAGGAATTAAAATTAGTTTCACACCAACTAATCAAAATGTTCAACTTCATAATCAAGTTGATTATGAATTTGTTGATTTTGATGCAAAGCTTCCCTACAAATAAGTCATTGGTAGCATCATGATGTTTCACATGCAACATGCACTATAGCAAAGTTTTGTCAATGCTTTCAACATACTCATATTAGTTAGTGTTGAACTAGTTTTAGAAACTAAAACTTATATTTCAATCCTCCCAAATCTGAAAAATTTGTACAAAAGATATCAATATTGAATCAAAGGTGGACTTTGCAATGTAAGGTACATCCAATCTCATAGTTCAAAATATTATGATTATGAACTTTTTGTTTCTAATGAAGCTAGAGAACACGCCTACAACTTTTACCATCACATGTTGAAATATCATAACACTTAAGATGAAAGAATCAAATGAAAACAGTCTCTCATTCTTTTTAAAATTCAAAACTCAAACCTTCAAATTGTAAAGTCCATTTAGGTATCCAAATTGATTTTTTCAAGGCCCATATTTTGAGAGATGTTTTTTAAAAATTAAATTCAGGTCATATGAACTTGGACATGAAAAAAATGTGAACTTTAATGTCATTTAAATGTTTTTTTTGAAAAATACACTAGATTTTAACTCTAAAAATGGATTTTCAACTACCCATTTTGGTCCACCCTAATGTAAGTAGATTCAATTGTAAAACTTAAGGGCAATAATAATACTACACCCAAAGGTCAACAATTTTAATATGAAGATTATACTTTAGAAAAAATGCATTGAACTCCATGTTTCATTGACATGATGTTTAATGAAATCCATACAACAACTTGAAAAAGTGATAGACATTTTATTTAACATTGGCTTCTTTAAAGTTTAAAAGTCGAACCATGTATATCTCTTTATCTAACTCCCCATGTAGAAAAGCAATCTTAATGTCAAACTAAAACAACTTCATATTTTCTTGTGTTAAAATAGCAAGAAATACTTGTATAAATTCATAATTGACAACTACTCAAAAAAAAGTCTAATCAAAATCAACACCTTGAGTTTGAAAAAATCCTTTGACCACTAAATGTGTTTTATAGCGGTTGATATTCTAGTCAATTTTGTACTTCTACTTGTAAATCCATTTGCATTCAATTGCACAACATTTTGAAAGCAAATCAACAAGAATCTATGGCTTGTTTTGCATTGAGGTATCACATTTTTGGGTCATGGATTAATGCCAAGCTTCTCACTCATTAGATTTCAAACCTTCATGGTAATTCTTAGGCTTCTAAATAGGAAATTTTTTTCTAGCAAACCAATGAATGAAGGGTGAGTACCTTTGAATTGAACCCATTCTCAAAATTGTTGAAGTGCATGTCATTTTTACAAAGGGAAAATATAAACCAATGGAACAAGAATGTGTGCAAAATTCATCTCATATTTAGCTACTAGAATTTCATGAAAATCATTTAAAATCACTAAAACATGATTCTTTCCCAACGATTCTATGGATCCTAAAGCGTCTACAAGTTTAAGAAAGGATAATTTTCCCATTATAGCATTTGAAACATCACTAATGGATGGAGCAAGATGATTAGGTGTAATAAGTATAATACCACTAATAATGTAATGTTCACCATTAATTTGAAGAATAACAAATACTCAATGAGTCCCTTTAAAAGTTGGAACAATTAATGAAATAATGGTATTTTTTTATGAAATGGAACATCACATCTAATAATGTCTTGGAATTTTCATTCCATAATTTATAGGCCTTTGTTTTGGTATAATATTTGATAAAAATGCATACAATATCACTTTTGGAATCAAGTTTATGCCACAAGGTCTTGGGCACATGAACGTGTGCTCTACAACCAAATACACGAATAATGTTCAAATTAAAAATCTATCCATTCTAAAGTTCCAAAGTTCTATAAGTGTTTTATGGTTAATAACACATGAAGCAACATGGTTAAGTAGATAAATTATTGTTGTCACAACCTATACCCAAATTTTCATACACATATCCCTTTTGTATAACATGTTCCTTGTCATTTTGACAAGTGTGTGATTCTCACATTCTGCAACTCCATTTTGTTCCAAATAATAAGGTGTAATATTTTCATGTCAAATGTTTTCAAATTATGTACTTGTGAACTATCTTACATGATTAGTTTTCAACTTATTGATGTCATTACCTAATTCTACAAAAGAAATACATTACAATATCTTGAACAAGTGAAAAAATCATTATTGTGCTTCATGCAAAATTAAATTATGAATGTGATATGATCCTCTTTGATTGCAACGTAATAAAGATTCCCACCAATAAAATCAATACAAATTGGACTTGCTATATCTACATGAAAAATTCACCAAGTTTTTGTGTTTGTTCACATTGAATGTGTTTTGGAAATGTCAAGTAGTGGTACTTGCCATGCATGCATCAAAAGAAAAAATGTTCATTGATATCAATAATAGATAGTTTGGAAACAATCATGGCATTAGCCATTTTCTGGATGGTTTTAATATTTGTGTAGGCCCAAGTTTGCATTGCAATGTTAGTTATAACATGATATTTGTTTCAACATGTACACCAATTGATGTTACACATACATGCATATGTCATAGCTAGCCTTTTTTGCTACTAATCATAAGTAGATGACCAATTTTTTGGATCACATGAATTCTACAAGATGTAAAATCATAATCAACTGATGATTTGCCCTTGTAAATCATTTATCCCACATAAAAAATAATATTCTTCAACTTTGGAACGTATAGAAAACTTTGCACTCCATCTTTCCATTCATTATTAACAAGATTTTGAATAGGAATATTTCTTATTATTATGACCCAAATGGTTGCATCATTAGTTACATGAACTTTAAATCTTCCTTGAAAAATTGTTTGAAGATTTCTAAACCAATGATATCTATTCATCATTTGATGTGATGCACCAAAATCCCCAACCAAGCATTGTTATCTAACTTTGCTTTAGTATAACAAGCCAAATCATTACTGGTGATTACAACATCATCAATGACTTCTACAACAACAACAATAGATTGTTCAGGTGCATAATTAATATTCTTTTGTAGAATATTAATAGACTTTTTTTTAATGTTTGATGACAACTTTTTTTTCTTGTCAAAAACTATGACTTGTACAAAAAATTTCATTTGTGGTAACTTCATTAGTTTCCATCTCAACCACATTTGCTTCAACCTTTTTCTTTTTTGAGCATTTTTTATGTTAATGATCTTGTTCACCACAAAAATGACACACAATAATATTATTTTGATTAACAATATGCTTCTTTCTCAACCTTCATTATTCTTGCATCTTTAGTATACGATGGGCTCCATGTTTAGTAATTCATTTTGCAAAGAATGCACAATTATGTTAGGTGTAAACATGATATAAGGAACCACTACAAGATGTAACCATTGCTTAATTTCCATTATGGTAAATGGTTACTTAAGGTAATGTTGAAATTCTTAGATGAACTTATATGACAATATTTTTGATGTATTGTAGGAACACTAGGAAAATTTTGATATAATGAATATGGAGTACCCATAAAGACTTTAAAACAATGTGACCAGTGTTTTTCATTATAATTTTTTTTTTTTTGAAAGACATGAAATGATTTGAAAATGACATTTTTATGAGAAAACATTTATGTACACATTTACATCGTAGTATAATGCAACATCTTTTTGGATGATAAGAATTTTCAAATTTGATTTGGAAATCATATTTTAAACATATTCTATATTTCATTATTAAGGAATGTTAAGGACTCAATCCTTGTCCTAGATTGGTGAATGTTATATTTTATTTTGACCCTAATCTATTTCTTTCACAAAAGGTTTTCATATTTTGAACATCAATTTTCTTTTCAACAATTTTGATTACAAAACATTTATGGTTTGATTAGCAATGAGGAACATTATCCTACACAAAAACTAAAATAGCATATCAAGGAGGTAAACTAATAATGTTATGTTCACACATGTAAATACTGCCAACATTACTACTTGTAAATGAGTAGTAATGTTTAGACATGTGTAAGTTTGTCAATAAATAGGTGACTAAGCTAGTTTTGTTTTTTCAATTCCATGATGGAGCTAGGGTGGCAAGCATCCCTAAATAAATTTTGATTTAATTGACAATTTTTTTCCAAAGAACTTCTAAATGTGTAGCCAATAGACATGAACGTGGCAACATCCTCCTCCAAAAATCAATTTTCTATCAAAATTTGGCAAAAGTTTTAATATATAAAAAAGTTTATTACATAATATTCTCTTTTTAGAAAAATGTGTCACCTTTTGGAGATTTTTCACCCCAAAAAAACCACTAGACTTAATAACATGGAAGTTGACTCGATAGCATTAACTTTTAGGTTAATTATTATAGTTAAGGTTTGTATTAGGGAAATGGCATGTCAATTAAAAGCTTTCAAAAATGAAGATTTTAATGTCTAACACCATCAATAACCTATCATCTCCAAATCTGAACTACTAACTATAGATAATCAAATTCTGCCAACACCTCAAGCTCTATATTCCTTGTGGTTTTTTTCCCATTTTTCCATCACTTGAAGTTCAAGTTCTCCATTCCTCAAGCTCTTCCCACTCTCAAATTCAATTGTAACTCTTCTTCACACCATCTACTACAATGCAAGTCCTTGCACAAACTCAATGTTAATCAACAAATTCACACAATTTGTTGTAGCATAATCTTTGCATGTCAAGAAAGCTATGTTGCCATTGCTATGCTATTGATCTAATATATGTAGTCTTCGTGTGTCAATGAAGCTTTGGTACCATTGTTTCGTTGTCAATATATTGTTGTCAAAAAAATTCATCACCCTTATACTTGTTTCATAGGTGTTTTAAAGGCACGTCATTCGTGCATAAAAAGATACAAACCCATGAAAGAATGGACTTCCCACTACTTCTAAATAAAAATTACCAAATTGTTTGATACGAAGTTTGTGATATATTCAATGGAATTGAACACTCATCTTCAACACAATCTTGGATATATAATCTCCTTGAATTTTGCTAATTGCTAAAATCATTGTGTTCATTCATAAGCTTAATTAAGTTGAAAATTGCAATACCAAATTACAAGTGTACTCAGTGGAGGTCTACAAGCTATATTTAAGCAAATTATCACATTTAAAAACATTTCTGCTCCCTACAAAGTTAGAATCATCAACATGCCTCACGAGCTTGAGTTGATGCAATACCAGTAAATCAAATACATTCCTTTTCTGTACTCAAAATTGCACCAATAGCTCTAGCATGCAACTAACTCATGGCAACTTGTCTTAAATATCCTATTCTTGATCTTAGGCAATGTAAATGCAACATGGAAGCTCTTCTCATTTACATCTTTTCTAGCATTTGTGTATGATTTCTGTGCAGCATTTGCAACATTTTGCACATTGATTTGTTTAAGAATAACAGTGAAACAGTCTAATCACAAAATTAGAACACTGCTGAGAACTGTAAAGTAGAAATGAAACAAATGTCTAGACATGTCAATTTCATGCAGAACTGATACCTGAAGCATTCATCACAACACCCATGAGAGCATGTTTGCCTCACAAATGTTCTGTTGGGAAACACATAATATAAGAAATCTGTAAGCACACATATTTGAGTTGGTAACTTTGTTGCAGGCAAGGGATCCACACAATAAATTTGCATTGCAATAGGATCTCCACATAACCCAATCGACAACTAGTAAAATTCTAATAGATTCAAACTACTTTGTTCTCCAAATCTTCCAAACAAACTCTCTTCAATCTTCTTCAAGATTGAGGGGTCAGTACTGGATCTCAATGATCTGCACAATAAATTGTAGTGCAATAGGATCTCTACATAACCCTAAATTAAACCAGAAAGTGCTTTAAAAACTTATGCCATGTATTTTGCTGCTGTTTGCAATGAGAGAGAGAGGTTTCAGCCATGTTGTGCTGCAGATCAGAATTCCAAACTTTCAAATTTGTGTATTGTATGTATATGGGGTGAAGGAAATTATAGCATCCATTTACATGTGGACATCAGGACCCATGGACACTCTTATGAGTATCTATGAACAAGGAATTGAAGAACAAATGCTGGTTAGCATGGTGAAGCCCAAGGGGATCCTTGAGTCAGGACGGAAATGCTTCTGTAGTGGACTCCACATGACCCTAGAATGTAGGGATACCAAATTTTTGCCCAATTCTGCATGCATCACAATGTCTCTACACTGAAGAGCAGAGCCAATAAAACAAAGGGTGTGTCACACTATGGCCTTGCCATTTACATTAAAAGGTATCTTAAGGCAAAAGAAGAATTATGAAAACTGAAATATCTTACCATGCAAAAATCCTCTGAAACAAACCAGAATCCTTCAAGATATTATAACTCTGTAAACTAATCTCAAGTTTCAACACAAGCCAAAATATTGTCTTTCAAAAATCCTCATATAAAAATAGATCTACTACCTAGGGGCCAAAATCCATTAAGCTACTATACTCTATAATGATTCTAAACACAATATCCTTGCCTTTGTAGGCAAGGCCAACAAAATCTATAAACATAGGTATGTAAATCCTGTATATTGGGTAAGAGATCAAAGTTCCCATGTAGAGATGTGGATTGATAAACTGGGATAAAGGAAGCTTACTCCTACTGAACTCAACTTCCAATGGTATGATGCACTGGTGGTGCCAACTTGCCAAGGCCCATAACTGTTGGATTCTTGTTGCCTGTTTTATGGCTTATATTGAATTCATGAGTTTCTTGTGTTGCAAAATAATTTCTTGTATGGTCCTCCAAAATGTGACAAAGTATTTGTCGATCATATTTCCCCCTAACAAAATTCCTCAAATGTCCAAGACAAGCCACATGTCATGATATCATTTATTCAACAAAATTCGCTTTGCATGCTTCCAACATGAAGAGCCATGTATCATCCGATTTTGTGAAAGTTGATGATTCCCGCAAAATGTCCTCAAATGTCCAACACAAATCACATGTCATGATATCATTGTTCAACAAATTCCCTTTGCATGCTTCCAACATAAAGAGCCATGCATCATCCGATTTTGTGAAAGTTGATGATTCCCACAAAATGTCCCCAAATGTCCAACACAAATCACATGTCATGATATCATTGTTCAACAAATTCCCTTTGCATGCTTCCAACATGAAGGGCCATGTATCATCACATTTTGTGAAAGTTGATGATTCCCATAAAAATGTGCTAATTTTTTATAATCATTTTGTTGCATGTAATTTGAGCCCAAGATTTGCAGTTGGTTGAAGTTTGAAGGCTGCCATAGTACCTTTACCATTATAGCAGTAATTAAATTATTTTCAACAAATGTTGATTTTTCTCAAAATCAACCATTGGCAATGCCAAAAGGGAATCACAAAATCTCACAACATCACAAAGGATTTACTAATAAGAAATAAAAATGTTCAAGTTCCAATAAAATATGACGTTGGTAAATCCCATACATGCCCAAGCTTAATTCCAAAAATAAACAAAAAAGTACTCATTTGCAGTCGTGCCAGGTATAATGAGTGCTAAAATCTAAAAAAATTCGATCAAGCACATGGATGTAAATAACACTAATATATTGTGACTTGTACTAATTAGTTATGGGGATCCCCAAAGTTTGATTTTTTTTTCTTTTGTCATGGGCATTTTTTATTGACTCATCATAACAAAATAAATCAAGCTTTGGACAATCCCAAAACAGATATGTTGTAATCTCCTCCCTTGGGTTGTTGATATAGGTTACAAGAGTGGAACTTAGACCTTGGAGGAAAGGATATGAGATAAAATGAAGAATTATTAAAAACATGTTAAGGAACACATTGGAAACTTGGGAAATGTGTTGAGAACTCATTAGAAACTTGATGAGAACATAGTGAGAATTTCATGGTAACACATTGGGAACAACAAAAGTTCAACACCCTCCCCAAAAAGAAAAAGAAAAAACATATGGGTCCCCAAGTGCATGTTGCTTCATTTCATTGACTACCATTTTATTTTTTTGCCTACCTATGTTCTTGGCCATTTTTGGCCTAGGATAATGGCAGGGGCATGAACTATGGGCATATATTGGGTTACAAATTGATAGCTTGATTAAACTATTATGTGCAATGGTTTTCTTCACATCTTTTTTAATTAAAAAAATTGGTTCATAAAAGAATTTATTTCAGTTTTCTGCTGAGATTCAATAAAATTTCATTACTTTGCAGATACCACTAAAAGAGGAGGGGATAGAGGGTGAAAGAGAGGGTGACTTTACAGATAAACTTTCATGTTTCAATTCAATTGGGAGAAGAGAGAGGATAGAGTTCCCACTCAATAGTCTCTTTTTCACAATGCCTGATGTAGACATTAGTGTCTTATTGTCTGTGAGTGGAATTTTTTAAAAAAATTGTAGTTGCTCACGAATGCATAATAAAAGCATATGTGCACATGATATTTTATTTATTTTGCATGTTTTTGAGTAGTGCAAGCAGGCGTGGCAGCCTTATCAAATGCATGTTCAAATAGATCGAAGGTTCTAGTTCACAGCATGCACCCAATAGACCCAGTTTTATCTTTTTGGGGAGGGTGACAGGATGTTGAACTTTTGTTGTTCCCATAAAGTTCTCAACCTGTTCCCAATATCACCTCACTTTGTCCCAATATACTTTGTCCATTGTCATTCTCTTGGAACCTAATACAGGTGACCAAATATCGGGACTTGGATGTTTGGAGGGAATATTTCTGTATTGGGAAGTCTCCAAACTTGTCAAAACTTTTTGATGATAGGCCAATCAAAAAGGCCCATTGCATGAAGGACTTGTCCACCAATAAAAACATCTTAAGTTTCTCCAACTATACCTTTGGATGGGATCGATAGTTTTTTAGACCCCACAAACCCCTCCCTCAACCCAAACCGTAGAACAAACTAAACCAAAAGTGGAACCCACCCCTAGTTTGGAAAGTTCTGGAACTCGAACTAAAATAAATAACTAAATTAGAAAAAATATTTAGTTTTGCAAAAAAACCCAACAAATGGGTAGGTGGGTGAACGGTCACCATGATGGAGCAAAAGCTAGGCACAAGACATTAAACACCCCCATCAAACTTCAAAGCAGTGCTCCGTGTGGGCCAGAGTGAACCCCCGTGTGGGCCCCCATGACTGCACCAGTTGGCCGTTCTGTCCATAGGAAGGGTTGGATGATACGCCTCTTCTTCATCCACCTCTTTACTTACTTTAACCAACATCGTACCACAGTCAAATTTTTTTGGCTGCTGACCTTTGACCATTTTTTTTTGGTTGCTACTTTTTTCCCAGCACTGACCTCCATACTACGCACCCACCTAGCTACCCTACTGACCTAAATCTTAGCCCTGCCTACAAACTAACAACTAATCCCTTATTTACCTTGGCAAAACTTTTATCTGATCTTGGTTAAACTTCTATATCGTGGTTAAATCTATATTTCTTCTTGGCTAAACTTATATTTTTGTCTAACTAAACTTCTATCTCTTAGTTAAATTTTTTTTTTGGGGCTAAACTTATATCTTTTGGCTAAATCTATATTTCTTCTTAGTTAAACTTATTTTTTTGGGTAAACTTTTATCTCTTGGCTAAACCTATATATCTTACTGCCTAAACTTCTATTTCTTGGCTAAACTTATATCTCTTAGTTAAACCTATATTTCTTCTCGGTTAAACTTACATTTCTTAGCTAATTTTTTGTATCTTAACTAGGTAAACTTTTATCTCTTGGTTAAACCTATATTCTTCTTGGCTAAACTTATATCTCTTGGTTAAACCTATATTTTTTCTTGGTTAAGCTTATATTTCTTGGCTAAACTTATATATTTTATTGATTAACATTCTAGTTAATTCTTATTGCAAAAATTAACTAAGAGAATAAATAACACTTAAATTTTGTAAAAAAAAAAAAAGAACCAATACAACTTTATATAATATTCTTATATTTTACCTCCCCTTTTATGTCATACTTCTAAAATATTCAATTTCCACCAAACTATGGATGAAGGTATTGCATACCCAAGGCCAATCATGATGTGGACTGGAATGGCAATGGACCAAGTTTCTACAATACCTTGATGTTGAATTGAGGTACTACTTAAAACATAAGAAATCCAACCAGAATTTTATGCTTTAGATGCAAGTATTGCATAGTTGTATTCTACTTTTTATTTCTATTCACAACGGTGAAAGGATGGATGAAGGGATTGCATACTCAGGACCAATCATGATGTGATGAAAACTTGAATGACAATACACCAAGTTTTTGCAATACCTTCATGATGAAACTAGGCACCTATTGGAGATATGAACTGTAAATAACCCAAGTCCTTCCTAGAAAGGTGGCCAAATTGCACCCTAAACATGGGTTGGTTAATGATGTGAATATTGCAATTTTGAGCGTTTTATGAAAAACCCAACCATTGACAATAAAAGATCAAAAGTTTGGAGTACTTGCATAAAGAAACTGGTTTATGCACTAAGGGGTCATTTCATGAAGGTAGGCAATTTAATTATACATAAGTATTTAAATATAATATATATTTAAGATTATTGTGCAATTATTTCATGATAAAGATAATGAAAGTGTTGCATAATCAATCATTTAATAATGAACTTCAACCTGAATTCAAGAAGGTATTGCTTAAGTGTTCTATCATGTCCACATAATGTGCTAACCTTATTAAATGAAGGTATTGTTCATTTTGTTTATGGTAAATGTCATACATTTATGGTGGATGGGGGGATTGTGTGTAACATGGCATAAAAAGATCCCAAAATCTACAAATCTCATAATTAGATTTCAAAATTAAAACAAGTAGATTGATACAAAAATGTCATTCCCCCCTAAGTTATAATGCACCAATACAAAAATGGTGCATACATGCACTAAAACCTCATTAGGGGCTCAATTACAATGATGCTCAACAAGATCTCAGAGGCTAAACGTACCAACAAGGGCTGCCTAATCTATTCCATTTGTTACACTTGGGCTTGAAATTCATCCCATTTCAATTCCACTTTCTTCTTCACTTGATCAAGGGCCTTTTTCTCATTCCACTTTTGCATTGCATGTGGGTTGCTCAAAATACGAGTATTCATAGAACTATGGTCTTGTTGCCTTGACCCCTAGGATGGGTAGATGGATGCCTTAATTTCCCATTTTGCATTTGAAATGAGTGTGTTTGCTCCAAGTGCTTACAAAGCAACCATTTGACTGCATAAGAACTACTGCATGCATCCAACTTGCAACACAATTTTGAACTTTTGTGAATCTATTCATTTTCCTCCATTGTGTTGCCATGCTCATCTTGAATCGGAGGAAAAACCTCTTGAGGTACAATATCTAATACAACTAATGAAGGTATTACATTTGGGCCAACCACCACACATGTAATAAGATGAGGGTATTGCATTAAATCAACATACATAGTGTGGAATTACATGTAAGCCAACCACCACAATTACAACAAGATGAAGGTATTACATTAAATCAACATACATAGTGTGGAATTACACCTAGTCCAACCACTTCAATGACAAAATAATGAGGGTATTGCACTAAATCATAACCCTAAATATAAAAGGATGAAAATATTGTGAACCAAAAACCAAGGTAGTATTCTATTATGTGAGAAAAACTTGATTTGAAATGTTCAAGTATTGTTACCAAAAAAAAATGACAAAAGAAAAACCCATTTCACTTTCACATGGAGAGTAAAAATGGGTTCTAATGTGACCATATGCAAATTTGGAATGCACCTTTCATGACATACCTTGAGAAGTTGGGGCTATGTATATTACAATTGTTTACTCTTCAATTATATTTGACACCTTTCATGCCTTCCATGCACATTTCCTCTAAGGAACTATCCTAAGACAAAACTTCAAATTTTGTTTTTAAAAAAATTAAAAACCTTAAAAGGAAAAAAAATCATCAAACTTTTCTTTTAAATTACTAAAATACTTTATTTATTTGTTGTAGCAGAGTGAGGTTACCTAAAGCATGAAGATTACAATGAACGGCTTGTTGTTGTTTTCTACAATTGAACAATAAGAAGAAGAACAAGACAATGAGGAACAAATGCTCATAATTGTCTTTTACAATTGAGCAACAAGAAGAACAAGACAACGAGCAACAAATGTTCATCCTTGTTTTTTGTAATTGAACAACAATAAAAAGAACAAGACGACAAGCTTTTGCTCATCGTCATTTTCTACAATTGAGTAACAAGAAGAAGAAGAAGAAGACGATGACAAAATTTTGCTTGTTGTCATCTTTTGCAACTAAGTAATAGGAGGAAGAAGACGACGACAAGCATTTGCTCATCATTGTCTTTTATAAAAGAACTGGATGATGACGAGCTTTTGTTTGTTGTCATCCTTTGCAACTGAACAATAAGAAGAAAAACAAGACGATGAGGAGAAATGCTTATCATCGTCTTTTATAGTTGAGGAATAGGAAGAAGAAGATGATGATGAACATTTGTTTGTCGTTGTTTGCTAGAGCTAAGTAATAAGAAAAAGAAACTTAAACTACTTGAGCAAAGGTGGGCCAAAGCCTTACTTGCTTGGGCTAGAGCTGGCAATGGAGTTGACATGATGGAGATCTTGGTAGGTGGTGATGGAGTTGACATGATGGAGTCTTGAGCTGTTAACCCTAACACAATGGTAAGTTTTCTTGAGTTGCCGGAACTATCACAATGGTGTTGCAGACTTGGGACCATAGAAGATGGAAGAGGGTTTGCAAAGGAGGGAAGGGGGTTAGTAGGTTTGTAAATGCGTTTGGAAAAAAAATGACTATTTTTTTTAATTCGTTCAAAATGAAACTGATGCAAGTGTGGTTTGTCAACCCAATGTGAGTGGATAAAGCTCTCTCCATCCAAAACGGGATTGGTGCAATCATGGGGTCTGGGTCACTCAGGCCCTCCACATGGTTCTGTTGCAAGGTTGGATAGTTGTCTGTCAAGACTTTATTTAAGAATACCCCAGTACCTTGGCAGCTTCAGCACAAATTATATTATTTTTAGAAATGCTGGAAATTTCAAATTTTACTTTTTTCAAAGAGAAAATTTTTTTTTGAAGAAAATTGGGAATATTCTTCTTTACGAAAAGAAATATTCAAAGTTAATCAATTATTAAACAAATAGGTGCTGAAAACCGCCAAGGTACTAAGGTATATCAGAACCAATTTGCAGGAATGATGGCTGCAACTAGGCTGACAGTAAGTAAACTTGAAGCCCACTTTACACTAGGAGTCAGGGCTGAAAAAATTCGGGGCCAACTTTGAGCATTTCTGGCTTGTTGTTCAGCCCCACATTACCGATAAATGCTAGAACATCGAGGTCAGGATATTAATGAATGCTGGAACATTGGCCACTATCGGTTGCAAATTGGCTTCTCAAAATGGATGGTATCCTTTTTTTTCAGCCTTGGGGCCCATACAAGGTCATAAAGTTCAGTATTTATTAGTAACTTGGGGCAGATTGAAAAGGATTTTTTCTATTTTAGCCCTTGACTCATAGTGTAAAGCCATTGGGGCTGATTTCAACTTTTGCACCAATAGGAATGCTTGATTTGAGTTGAACATTGGCCTTGACTCCTAGTGTAAAGTGGGCCTCATTAGTTCTGTGGGCTAAATACCCCCCTCGAGCACTGTCCGGCGCCCTTTCTGGGCCTGACAGGGCCTTTCAGGGCGGTGGTTCTGTTGCGGGGTTCGATTTTTTGACTGTGGAAGTTTTTCAAATAGAAAAGAAAACACATTCCTCTCACATCCTGAGTCTGTGCCAGCGTTGTGTAGGCAGCTTCACTCCTGGAAGGTTCGGATTTCGAATCCTGTTTCCAGCAGTTCATGTAGTGAGGACAATACTTAGTTAGGTTCTACAGAATAAAAAGAACATGTAGAAGCATGCTTGCATGGTTTTTTATTATTATTATGCAGAACCATGCAGGGCCGAAAAACATGTGCAAAGAAGCCAAGAAAAACAGGCGTCGGACAGAGCTCGATGGGGGTGTTTATTTACCGTCTCGCGT